>Ga0206872_10007_pt1 | contig 113451 bp, 104 predicted proteins | sample Alteio_BWOrgCont_34_FD_152906 | JGI IMG/M metagenome (GOLD analysis project Ga0206872, IMG submission 152906) | Enriched cells from forest soil in Barre Woods Harvard Forest LTER site, Petersham, Massachusetts, United States -... | ecosystem: Environmental > Terrestrial > Soil > Temperate forest... | reverse complement strand
GGCCATGGGATATCTCGAAGGATGCCACTTCTACCAGAACAAGCTTTCTAATGTGGTGATCGGCAAGGGATGCGCACCGACCCTTTTCTCCTGCAAGATCAGCAACGCCCTGATGGCGGGATTTTATGTCAACGATGGCGGTGGAGGCCTGATCGAAAATTGCGACATCTGGGGTAATTCCGTGGCCGGGATCCAGTGCCAGCGCAAGGGCAACCCGCGGGTGCGGCATTGCCGGATTTCGCTGAATCAACGCTACGGCGTGCTGGTCGCGGAGCACGGTGAAGGATCATTCGAGCACTGCCAGATTTTCGACAACGCCAGGGCTGGCGTGACCATCAACCAGCAAAGTCGGCCCAGTTTTTCGCGCTGCCAGATTTTCGATAATCACGGCGAAGGCGTTGAAATCAGCGATCAGTCCACCGGCGAATTTCTCGATTGCGAAATCTTTAACAACGAAAATTCCAACGTCGGCATGAAAGACAAGTCGGCAACTCTTTTCCGCCGTTGCCAGGTCCACGATGGCCATCAGGAAGGCATCCGGCTCACGGCGGGCGCAGAAGGGCTTTTCCATCAATGCACGATCTATTCCAATAGCAAGCCAGGCATGGTAGTCACTCAGGCGAAGCCGGTCATTCAAGGCTGCAAGTTTTATAGTGGCATGGAGAACGGCGTAAAGCTCCTCAATGGATCGGACAGCCAGTTTATCGATTGCGCTTTCACCAGTCATGGGGGAACAGCGGTAATGGTTACCGAGAAGGCGCAAGCCCGCTTCGAACGCTGCGATATTTCCCAGAACCTGGGCATTGGCATTCATGTCGACGACAACAGTTCGCCCACCCTCCAAAGCTGCACCATCAATCGAAATGGTGGAGTCGGATTCATGTGCACCAAAGGTGGCGCTCCACGGATGGTCGATGGGGAGATCAACGAAAATACCGACGGCGGCCTATTGGTGTCCGCCCAAGGCAAAGGACGCTGGGAAAATGTTTCCATCATCGGCAGTGGCGGCCCCGGTATTTTGATCGAGGACGGCGGAAGTCCTGTCTTGCGACAAGTCAGGGTCACTCCGCTGATAAACAAACAGGCCCCGTCGAGTATGACCGCCGAAGAGGAGATGGCTTCGAGAATAACTTCACCCGGTTCGCCATCGGCACGGATTTGCAGATTCCTTTTGATCGCGAGACTTTCCTTGTAGCGACCGGGCTTGAGCAGGAGGCAGGTGTTTTCCACCGCGTCGCGGACGGCCTCGCGTAAGTTGGGTTTCTGGCCGCTCGAATCGGGATAAACGACGACCTGCCTTTCGGGAAGCGACCAATCCGGCATCGGCCAACGCGGTACGAAAACCTGCGCGAGAAAATCTTTTGCCTCAACTTTCTCGGCAGACGAATCGGTCTGGGAAGATGCTTCCAGTTTTGGAAATTGCGTCGGTTGGGATTCGACTAGCTCAATGGACGTCGTTGCCTGTTCTTCCGTTGCTGCGGCTGGTTGTGATGAGGTGCCATCCAAATTAGGCAGAGGAGCTTTTGCCTCAATCGGATCAAGCAGACCTATTGCGATGGCCCAGCTTTCCACCGTCCATATCGCCAAGGCGCTGGAGATGGTCGAGTTTTGTCCGAGCTTTAGCGCCAAACCGGGACAGGCTGCCTTGATCGATGTCTCGTTCAACTCGCACAATTGCTCCACCACGCCGGAGCGCAGGCAAGTCATCAGGGCGGAAATCTCGCGCCGGTCTTCGCCGCTATAATCCTTGAGCAGGCCCTCACAGCGAGTGGGCGTTGTCAGAATCGGATCGCCATACTTGGCGACGATCTCAATCAGTACGTCACGCGGTTTGGAACTCATAATACGAAAGTGGAAGGATAACAAAAATTCCTAGCATGAACCTTAGCTTAACTCAGATTTCTACGCCCCTCTTTTTTCAGAGCCTATCCCCGCCACGGCCAATGCTTCGAGTGCGCGACGGGATTGCTCCACGCCGAGGCCCAGAGGCAGAGTGGTGCGGCCCAGTTTGAGCGCATAGGGAATTTCCGCCTTTTCCGCGTTCACGATCCAGAGAGAAAGTTGCGAAAGGCGGTCTTCGAGGGGCAACCGGGTCATTTCTGCAGCATCGAGCCACAATTCCCGGCCATCGCCGCCGGTGAATTGCTTGATGGAAAGAGGACGTCCCCGGGCATAGGCTTTCCAATCGACATGGCGCAACGATTCGCCCGGCATGTAGGCGCGCACTCCGGAAAAATCATCACCGGGTTTTGTGCTGAAGGGAGAGCCGTTGTCACCGCTTGGATGCAGCTCGGGCCAGAGATCTTTTCCTTTGGGCTGTGGGTAAACGTAATAAACGGTATCGACGGGCACGCGGAAACTCGCCGCGAATAATCCGAAGGGGTAAGAGGATTTTACCAGCAACGTTTCAAAGCGGTACATTCCGCGCCGGGGCGTCGGGAAAGTTACTTCGACGGAACAGGAGTCGCCGGCATGAACGCGGAATGTGCGACCACCCCGTGCGATGAGTGGGGCTGGTCGACGCGATAGCCCCGTCTCTTCACCAAGGCGCGCAAAGTTGAGGCCAAAGACCGGTTTTCCAGCGGGCGCGCTCATGTAGATTTCCACCCGGATGTCTTCCCCCGCAAACGCGGAGTGAACCCGAAAATGTTCCACTCGCAGCGAGGCAAGATTTCGCCAAGTATGAAATATGGAGATGAAACTTAACGAGGCAACAAGATAGAGGACGGCGTAAACGAGATTATTTGAGTAATTCACCGCCGCAAACAACATGCACATCAGGATCGGGCCGAAAACAAGCCAGAGTCCGGTCGGGCGCAATCGGATGGCTTCACGCTTCATCGCACCGGGACCGTCCGAATGATTTTTTCCGTCAGGGACAGGCCCGTTTCCTCCAGTCCACCGCTGGCCGAGCCGAGGCGATGCGCGATGACATTCGGCGCGACTGCCTGCACATCCTCGGGCACGACCATCTCGCGTCCTTCGGTGTAGGCCCAGGCTTGGGCGCATCGTTGCAGCGCCAGGCCCGCGCGAGGAGAAAGGCCCGCTCCCGCCGCGTCGATTTGCCGACTTTTTTCGAGCAGATCGAGAATATAATCCCGGACTGAATCCGAGACGTGGAGCGCGCGCACCTTTTCCTGCCAGACGCGAAGTTGTTCAGGGGCGATCATCGGCTGGAGATCTCGAATCAGGTCGCGACGGTCCTGCCCCGCCAGCATCTCCTTCTCCGCTCGGCGTCCTGGGAAACCAAGTTCCAGTCGCATCAAAAAACGGTCCAATTGCGATTCAGGCAGGGGATAGGTGCCGATCTGCCTCTGTGGATTTTGCGTCGCAATGACAAAAAATGGAACCGGGAGCATATGAGTGGTTCCATCAATGGTCACTTGTCCCTCCTCCATCGCTTCGAGCAGAGCGCTTTGCGCCTTGGGGGTCGCGCGATTCACCTCATCCGCCAGCAACATTTGCGCGAAGATCGGGCCCGGATGAAAAACAAACAGTCGTGAAACGGGATCGAAGATGGCGTTGCCCAGGACGTCCGCTGGCAATAAATCGCTGGTGAACTGTACGCGGCGAAAATCGAGGCCAAAAATCTTGGCCAGAGCATGGGCCAAGGTCGTCTTTCCCACGCCGGGAATGTCCTCAATGAGCAAGTGGCCTCGCGCGAGTAGGCAGCAGAAGGCGAGTCGCACCGCCCGTTCCTTGCCGAGTAGAATCGAATCGAGCCGGGCTAAAATATCGGTTACAGCAATGCTCATGGTCCCTTTATCCAAGCAGGTTACGCGCTAATTACAGACTGCCAAGCAAACCATCCAAATATCAGCGTTCAAATTCTGTAGTCGCGCTGCAATTCTTAACTCATTGAACCACTAGAACTTCCGCATCATTGCATTCTGCGGGTTGTTGCCCTAACGTAGTTGGGCTTTCATGAACTTTCGCGACGTCCCTAATCTTCTCAAGTTTGAGCAGCATGCCCGAAGTCATTCGGAGGATGAAATTATCATGGACGGATATAAACGCATTCGTGAAGTAATTGCGCCGGTACCCAGGCCTTCTGCGATTCTCGATTTTGGCCATGGCACGCCGGTGGATAGTCTTCGGGCCAGTTGCGAGGCCGTGGAAAAATCGACCCGGCTTCTCTGGGCCTGCGCGGCAGCGACCGATAATATTTCTCCTCGCATCTGGGACTATCTTCCGGATTACGAATCGAGCATCTCCTATTTTATGGAGCTCAATGATCTGGAGTTAATGGCAGTGACCAAGCAGCATCGCATCACTTGGGAAGAGAACGCGTCGGTTGAATAGAGCGGAATTTAGGCGTCCCGCACAAACATCTTCAGGCCGTGTTTGGGGCGTAACGTCACGCTCGCGCTTAGATCCACGACTTGATCCGGCATCGCTTCAAACCGCCAACGCTGCGCCATCACCGCGAGCAGAATGACTCCTTCCATCCATGCGAAGGCTTCCCCGATGCAGATGCGACCCCCGCCGCCGAAAGGAAAATAGGCGAATTTGGGTCGGGCTTCCTGAACTTTTTCGTCGAGCCACCGCTCCGGTTTAAATTCCAGTGCATCGGGCCAAAAACGTTCGTCACGATGAATGATGTACTGGCTGGTGATGACAATGGTTCGGCGAGGGACTTCGTAATCGCCAATGGTGACGTTCTCCAAGGCGCGTCGGCCAACGACCCAGACCGGAGGAAAAAGGCGCATCGATTCGGAAAAGACCGCGGTGGTGTAGGGCAGCTTCGCCGTGTCCTCCATGCCCGGCAGGCGATCCGGTCCCAGCACGGCGTCGATTTCCGCCTTCATCTTCAACCGGACGGCTTCGTGCTTGGTCAGCAGATGCCAGGTCCATGCCAGCGCATTGGCGGTGGTTTCGTGACCGGCGAGAAAGAGAGTCATCGCCTGGTCTCGGACCTCGGTGTCGGTCAGGCGTTTTTGAGGATTTTCGGCATCCTCCGCCGCGAGCAACATGGAGAGAAGATCGCCGTGATCCCGTCCATCTTTGCGCCGTTCTGCGATGAGTCCGTAGATCGTCGCATTGAGCTTTTTTTGAGCGGTGAGTAACTTACGGTTGCGTTTGGTGGGCACGCGACGCATCACTTTCCAGAACGGCAGCAACATCCGGTTGAAATTTCCGATGACAACCGTCAGCGACTCCGCGATCTCGGTGGCCTGCGCTTCGACTTCCGAGCCAAAGAGGGTGTCGCCAACCACGGTCAGCGTCAGACGGTTCATCTCCACCGCGAGATCGATCTCCTTGCCGGCATGCTGGGCATCGACCCAGAGCCGCGTCTTATCTGCCATGACTTTCGCGTATCCAGCGATGCGTCCACGATGAAATGCCGGCTGGATGAGGCGCCGCTGCCGGGTGTGCTCCTCGCCCTCGCTTACGAGCAGGCTGTTGCCCAAAAAGACCCGCGCACCCTCGAGAGCCCGTCCTTTGCGAAACGAGTGCTGTTTCGTCACGAGCACTTCGTTCACCAGCGCCGGATTGCTGAAGAGGATGAAGCGCTCGTTGAAAAGCGTGAATCGAACGGCATCACCGTGTTTCTTTTTCATCTCATCAAAAAAAGTCAGTGGAGAGCCAAAACGGCGAAAGACGCTTCCTACGAAAGGAAGTTCCCTCGGGCTGGGAATCGAGTTGTACAGACGCGGAGGCATGGGCGTTACCTTAGCTGCCGGAATGAAAAAGCGAAGCTGAGACTCGGTTAGGATAGACGCAAGGTTTTGGGATCACGCGCTCCATGCCAGACTCGGAGTACCTCTACTATGCGATTCGTTTTATCCACATCGTAATAAATTCGATAAGAGTATCTTAGAATTTTCCTCGCGCCTGTCCGATTTTTGACGATTTGTCCGATGAATGGATTACGCCCAATTTCCAAGGCTCGGTTAAGTAACTCGTTGCCAATTCGAGAGGCTGTTTCCGAATCGGTTCGATCCCTCAGGTAAGCGACAATCTCCTTGAGATCGGAGATGAAGAAGTCACTCAGGATGACTTGGTAGTCCATTGGGCGATCAAAGCTCGGGCTTGTTCGACGGTATGAGTTTTTCCCTCAGCTATCGAACTGCGGCCCGCATCAATCGCGGCGAGCATTTCCGGTGTTTCCTCAATCTCGGCGAGTTCCAATTCCTCCAGCCGCTGCAATAACTTTTCCCGCTCAGAACGCTCAAGCTTGGGCAATTCGTCCAGGATTTCGGTCATGCTCATGCATACATCTTAGAGGAAAAGTAGAACATATTCAACTTCAACCACAGCGAGACCGCTTGCCTTCTGGCCGGTATCGGTAAACATCTCGCGCCATGGGGACGGATCGTGAATTGCTCGATGCGCTGCGGCGCGGGGACGACAAGGCTTGGGAGGAAACCTTCCGGCGTCTCTACCCGTGTGCCTTTGCGGCGGCCAAGCATCCACTGGCCTCGCTTACGCCGACCGAGGCGGAAGACGTTGCTATCGAGGCGCTGACTCTGCTGTTACCCAAGGTCAACCAGGTCGCCGAGTTTGATGAATTACGGTTACTCGTCGTCACGATTGCGTCGCGCAAGGCCATTTCGGAGAAGCGCCGACAACTGGCCGACAAACGGGGCGGCGGCGACCTCACGTCACTTGATGCGCTGCAGGACGACGAGACGATTCGTTTCGAACCGGCTGAACAGATCGCTGGTCGCCTCAACGTGACCGATTTACGCGATCTTTCCCGGTTGCTCGATGCGGCCCTGTCGGGACTGGAGCCGCGCCATGCCGATCTCCTGCGCGATTTTCTTGTGCATCATCTTTCCTACAAGGAATTATCGGAAAAATATGACATGCCGGTCGGCAGCGTTGGTGTAAATTTAGCTCGTAGTTTGGAAAAAATCCGCACCCAACTGAAAGCCGCCCCAAAATTGTGGAAAGAACTTGTTTCGTTTCTGCGATAAGAAGATATGGATGCTGATTCCTTCAATGACCTGGCCCTGCGCGTAATCGCCGGAGAAGCCACTGACACCGAGCGCCAAGCACTGGAGGCGGAGCTTTCCGCTCATCCCGAACGCCGGGATGAATTCGATCAGGTTAAGATTACGCATGAGGTCCTTCGCACGACCGCGCCCATGACCGAGGCCGCGCGGGCGACGGAGCCGGAGCTTCCCGCCTATCGCCTCAATGAACTGCGCACGGCGGTGCGGCAACATTTCGGCCCTGCCGCTCAACGCTCGGGAATGGGGAAAGCCTCCTCAGCATGGTTACAGGCTTTCCGTTGGATTTTTGCGGGAGGCGGTCTGACTGCCCTGACGCTTCTCCTCGTATTCCTGAACTTATCCAATCGCACGGTTGAAGTGGGGATTTATCGAACCGACTTGATGCGCAATGGCGATGCTTCACTTTCCGCCCAAGATGTGCCTTCCGCCAAGCTGATGACCTTCGACCAGGACACGCCCTTCGACCAATGGCAAAGCCAGCCCCTGGCCTGGTACGAGCGCGCCAAAATCTGGGTCGATAATGAGCATGATCTCCTCCATGTCGTCCGGCGTGTGGATTACGGACGCATCAGCGTGGAGACCCAGCCACTCGCCCCGACCGACGAAGGCCAGCGCGAGCAGATCAAGCGGGTGGTGGAGTCGCTACAAAAGTAGCTTCACTTTTCAAGTTCTGCCATCCTGAGCTCAGGATGATGGATTACTTGGAGCACACTTCTATAAGAATCGAAAATCGTCCAGATCGGTCTCGTTAGTCTTTCAACAACAACTCCGCCAGTTTCTCCGGCACATTCTTCGCGCGCATCAACGTTTCCCCTACCAGCACGGCGTTGATCCCGCAGGCGCGGACGCGGCGCACGTCTTCCGCGGTTTTGATTCCGCTTTCGCTGATGGCCACAGTGTCGCCGGGGATTTCCTCGGCCAACGCTTCAGTTGTGGCGAGATCGACCTGAAATGTCTTCAGGTTGCGGTTATTGATTCCGATCATGTCCGCGCCGATCTCCAGGGCGCGATCCATCTCGGCGAGATCGTGTACTTCCACCAGCACATCGAGTTGGCAGGCCTTGGCTTGATCGTAGAGCGCTTGCAGGGTCGGATCGTCGAGGCTTGCAACGATGAGCAGGATGGCATCAGCCCCGGCGATCACGCTCTCGTAAATCTGGAGTTCGTGGATGATAAAATCCTTCCGCAATAACGGCAGATCAACCTGCTCGCGAATCTGCTTCAGATAGCTCAAATGTCCCTGGAAATATTTTTCATCAGTGAGCACGCTCAGGGCATGCGCTCCGCCCCGGGCATATTCGCGTGCTTGCGAAAGCGGGTTGAAATTCTCCGCGATGATTCCCGCCGATGGTGACGCCTTCTTCACCTCGGCGATCACGGCCACTTCACTGCCCAGTTGCAGCCCAGCACGGAACGGGCGGAAGTCATTGCGTAAAAGCGCCTGCTTCCGCAGTTCGGTAGCCAGCGGCTCGAGTCGTTTAATCTCGGCGGCTTTGCTGGCATTGATTTCGGCTAGCTTATTCATGGGGAATTTTTTGACAGGATTAACAAGATTAACAGGATTTCAGCGAGACACAACGGGGCGACTGCAAGAGAAGTTAATCCTCATCCGTATCGACATCCGTCCGCTTCTTGCCGCGTAGATAGGCCTCGATGAAGGCGTTGAGGTCGCCGTCCATCACACCTTGCACATCGGTCGTCTGTTCGCCGGTGCGGAGGTCTTTCACCATCTGGTAGGGCTGGAAAACGTAGGAGCGGATCTGGCGTCCGAAGCCGATTTCGCCTTTCTCGCCATAGTGCTTTTCCATCTCGGCCCGTTTCTTATCTAACTCCAATTCGTAAAGGCGCGCCTTGAGCACGTTCATGGCCGAGGCGCGATTCTTGATCTGCGATCGCTCGTTTTGGCAAGTGACGACCAAGCCACTGGGAATATGCGTAATACGCACGGCGGAGTCAGTCGTATTGACGCCCTGACCGCCCGGCCCACCTGAGCGGTAGACATCAACCCGGATATCCTTTTCATCGATCTTGATGTCGATGCTGTCGTCCACTTCGGCGATCACATCAAGCGAGGCAAACGAGGTCTGGCGTTTACCCGCCGAATTAAAGGGCGAAATGCGCACCAGTCGGTGGACGCCATGCTCGGCCTTGAGTCGGCCATAAGCGAACTCGCCTTTGACTTGTACCGTCGCCGAGCTAATCCCTGCCTCGTCGCCGGGCTGGATGTCGAGCATCTCGGTCTTGTAGCCCGATTTCTCCGAGAACCGCTGGTACATACGCAGGAGCATGTTGGCCCAGTCACACGCCTCGGTACCGCCCGCGCCGGAGTGGAGCGTGATGATGGCATTGTTGCGATCCATCGGGCCGCCTAGCAGCACGCGCATTTCAAGGGCGGCCATCAATTTTTCCGCCGTGTCAAACTCGCCTTGGAATTCCTGAGCAGCCGCATCGCCGGCATCTTCCAACACCAATTCTTTCAGCGTCTTCAGGTCGTCGATCTTTTGTTCCAGGTCCTTGAGCGGATCCAGTTTCGAACGGATCGCGTTGGCTTCCCCGATGATCTTTTGCGCCGTGTGGGAGTCATCCCAAAAACTGCCCTCGGCCATGCGGGACTCGTACTCGGCCAGTTCTTTTTTTAGTAACGGCAAGTCAAAGAAACCTCCGAAGCTGCGCGAGGCGCGTTTCGAGGGTGGAGATGTCGGGAAGGGGATTCGAAGCCATAATAAGAGGTTAGCAAAAAGAAAACCGGCTTTAACAGGAAAAGAAGGAGCTCTCATCAAAAAATTGTCCGCAAACGGCAGGCGCATCGTTCTTGAAGCAATCTAAAACCAGTCGTGCTATAGTAGCTTGGATCACCTTATGCATCGACTTCTGGCCCTTAGTCTGGCGCTGACGCTGACCCTTTCGGGGTGTCATCGTGCCGCGTCCACTCCGGTCGCCGACAATAAGAATGATGCGTCACCGGCGAATGACGAAGCCTCCGCCAAAACCCCGGTATCGTTCAAGCCTCATACTGGGGGTTTGATTCCATCAGAGGAAGTGCCGTTGCTGGAGCAGATCAACCGCGAAAATACCAAGGTGCTGGCCGCCGTCATGCCGGGTGTGGTGCGAATCACCGCCACCCGTCAGGTCGATCCCCGAACGAAGTTTTTTGGGAATAATCTCCCGTTCCAATTCCATTTTGGTCCGAACGCGCCGAAAAATTTTCAGCAGACGGATCCTTCCTACGGTGCGGGCGTGATCCTGAGAAAAGACGGGTACATCGTGACGAATACCCATGTGATCGAGGACTCAAAGGAGATCGAGGTGGAACTTCACGACAAGCGTACATTTGCCGCTCACATGGTGGCTTTCGATGCCTCGCTGGATGTGGCCGTGTTGAAAATTGAAGCCACGGATCTCATGGCGTTGCCGTGGGGCAATTCGGACCGTGTTCAGGTGGGCGAGCAAGTCTTCGCCATCGGCAGTCCCTTCAACCAGGAGGGCTCCGTGAGCCGGGGAATTGTAAGTGCCCTGGCACGTAATCTACCCGACTCACCCAATGACGAGAATTACCTCCAGACCGATGCCGCCATCAATCCCGGTAATTCGGGCGGCGCCCTGATCAACATCCACGGTGAATTAATCGGCATCAATACGCTGATTGCCTCCACTTCGGGAGGCAACGAGGGTGTCGGTTTTGCCATACCGAGCAATCTGGTTGCTCATGCGGTCGAAGGTCTCTTGAAGGAAGCCAACACGGTGCGCGGTTACCTTGGAGTCCGATTTCCCGAAACGATTGATGACGGGGTGAGGAGCTTGCTTCATCTCGGTACGCACCGGGGCGCGTTGCTGGCGGGGGTCGATCCGGGCACGCCTGCGGACAAGGCTGGTCTTCACACGGGCGATTTCATTACGGAGATGGACGGACACAAGATCGGCGGAGCGATCGATCTGCGATTGGTCGTGGCCGATATCCCCATCGGCAAGGAAGTTGCGGTGAACTACATCCGGGACGGCGCGGAGAAGTCGACCACGGTCAAAATCGGCGAGGCTCCCCCGTATCTTCAGACCGGCGGAACTGTCACCGGCGACAATGATAGTCCTGCATCCAAGGATGACTCGACAGCGGGTGACAATGTCCTGAGTGGCCTGCAAGTGACCGATCTTGATAGTAAGTCCCGGCAACAATTCGCCGTGGACAGCGTGGTCACGACCGGCGTGGTCATCGGTACCGTACAGTACGGCTCTCCGGCTGAACTGAAGGGAATTATGCGGGGCGATGTCATCGAAAGCGTGAGCGTCACTCACGGATCAACCCGGCAACTAAACAGCGCGAAAGACTTTGGCGACGTGGCCGGAAATTTGAAACCCGATCAAAGCGTCGTTCTTCTCGTGCACCACGGAAAAACCAGCAGCTTCATCTACCTCGCGCCGCAGAAGTGATTTTAGGCTCCTGCTTTCGGTAGGAAAATTACTCCCTCTTGCTGCACGGATTTTTTTCGAGAATACTAAGGAACCATGGAAATCGAGACATTCCCCGCGTTAACGTTAGCTGGTCTGAAACATGGTTTTTCCACGCGTAGTGCAGCTCCTCTCGAAAATCTTGAAAAGGAGCTTTCCGAGACCTTCACGTCGGCAGGTTTTCCCATGGTGGATGCAGTTCATGCGGAGCAACCGCACGGTAATCGCGCAACTGCAGTCTTTACGCCATTGGGAATTCGAGTGCCGGATGTCGATGCGCTGGCCACGTCGGTTCCCCAACTGCCGCTGGTCGTTCGCGTGGCCGATTGCGGGCCGGTCTTTTTCTACGATCCGGTCCAGCGCGTCATTGCCCTGGCCCATTCCGGTCGAAAGGGGACGGAAGGCAACATCGTCCGAGAGACCATCACGTGTTTGCAATCCACCTATGATACGAAACCCGAGAATCTCATCGTTCAGCTCGGTCCCTGTATCCGCGCACCCCATTACGAAATCGATTTCGCGGCGGAAATTGGACGCCAGGCACGCGCTTGTGGCGTGCGTCATTATCACGATTGCGGCATCTGCACGGCAACCCATCTCGACCGTTACTATTCCTATCGTGCGGAGAAGGGAAAGACGGGGCGGATGTGGGCTGTATTGATGATCGAGTGAGGAAGCTTTCGCAGACTTCACCTTTTGAGATGGCCTGTTGTTGCGATTGCGCTATTATGCCGCCATGAGACGAATCGGGGTGGCTGCAATAGGCCTGACGGTATTTTTTCTTCAGGGTATTTCCGCCTACGCACAGGACACGGTGGAAGCGCTCGAAAAGGACCTGCAGGACATCAAGCAGAGCCATCAGGAAGCCACGTCGCAGGCGGTCGCCAACTTCTTTACCCAAGTCACCACGGCATCGCAAAACCCCGATGCGGCTCTGGCTCTTTACCAACAATCGGGAGGGGCCATGCCACCTCCCACGCCGGTCAACAGCCAACACGCTCACGAAACGCCCACTGAAAAGGAAGCGCGGGATGCGCAGGATGCGGCCATGCAGGTCAACCTGGCTTACGTGGCCCAGTTGCATTGCGGATTGCTGCACTACGCCGCTCTCTTCGTCACATCGCCTGGTCAAAAAGGCCTGCATGACGAGTGGATCGCCTGGTTGAAAAATACGCCGCAAATTTTCCTGCAAATCAAGGAAGATGACCTTCTGCAGACTCGGGAATTAAAGAGAAAAGCCATGCGCGACTCGGTCATCAGTGCCGCTCTCGGTTTTAATTCCTGGGGAGACAAGGAACAGGGGAATTGGAGCGTCAAAGGCATTCCGGACCTTTATCGCAGCGAAGTTCTTGAGCCTCTGCGCGCCACTCCGAATGCCGATACCCTCGCGGCATGGGATGTCTATATCTCGTTGAAAAATGCCACTGAACCGGACCAAGGCAAATGGAATAATGTCGAATACCCCAGCCTGATGTTTGATCGCGGATGCGATGATTATGCGATCACGGCAAGCATGGACAAGCTGCAGGTGTTGCACGATCTCATCAAGGCCAACCCCAATCATCCCAAGTTTGACGACATGATCGCGCGTCTGCATACGCTGGTGCAGGACTACCGCACGCGGCATCCGGGGGCGGTGACGCCGCAAGCTGCCGATGCGACTGTCTCTGGCACCACGACGACGACCGATCCCAACGTCAAGGTGACGACCACCACCGACGGGGACATGACCATCATCACGACGAAAACCAATGTGCCCACCTCCACGCCGCCCGCCCCTCCCGTCGCGCCTCCGCCACCTGCGACGAATTAGGGACGTAGCAACACGGCACAAACGTGCCGTCTCCTGCTCGCCTTCGCTCAGGATGACGGATGGTTTAACGATGCCTTATTTACCTTCCGCGCCTGCCACTCCTCGTAGGTCAATCGCTTCATCTGGAAAGGATCTCGGGTCCGGGCATAACCGCCGGCTTCTCCGCCTTGAAGGCGTCCGATCATTCCCATCTTTTCCGTATGAACGCGCAGGCTTTTCGGCTCAATAAACTCGTCGCGGATATGAACCGCCAGTAATTCACCGACGGTGATCTGTGTGTTGCCGATCAGCAGCGTCTGCACCTCGCGCGCTTCGATCTGGGCCGGTGCGGCGGCTAGGCGAGGGGGCTTCACCAATGTGGACGGTTCCGTCTTCAAGCCAAGCGCCGTCACCTCGCTCATGCCCGCCGGGAAATCAGTCGCGCAGAGGTTCATTAATTCCGCATTTTCTTCGGTCACGATATTGATCACGAACTCGCGCGAGCGGCGGATGTTGCGGAAACTATCCTTGGCCCCGCCATCGGGACGTCTCCCGATCCCCAGCACGGCCAGTGGCGGATCATCTCCCATCAGATTGAAGTAGCTGAACGGCGCGGCATTCACGCTGCCATCCTCATTCAGCGTCGTCACCCATGCGATCGGTCTCGGCACGACGAGGCTGGAGAGAATGTGGTAACGCTTACCGGGGCTGAGTTCGGAGAGGGTGAGTTGCATGGTTCAATTCAAGGTATTAGTACGGTCTCGGTGATCATCAGCACTCCGTTATCGATGCCAAGTGGAATGCTCCATGTTCCCGAGGCGGTATTTGGTGGTGCGTTCAAATCATGTATTTGCAGCACAAGCAAAACCTTCAAGTTGGTTTCGTAGGATTTGCCTTGATACGTGAAGGATGTGAGTTGATTGGCTGCTGGTGCAGCAAATGCGTAATCAGGCGAGGCCATGGTACTGATGGTATTAAACAGGTCCTGATTGCCTTTATCCAACTTGTCTTTCAGGGCGGGATCCACGGTTCCCTGCCGGGAATACAAAGAGCAGAACGCCTTGAAATCTTTCTGCGCAATTGCGGCTTTAACTTTGCCCAGAAAATCCGTTTTCATCTCAGGCGTTGCATCTTGTGCATGGGCTACGGATGCGAGAAAAACCAGGCAAATGACGGCAAGAGCGGTTCTTATCATGCGCTCACGTTAGACCATATGCCCGCACTTGTCATGGCCCTCCCGACAAGGCATAATACGGAATGCCATTGGTACTCACCCGACGAATTCAGCCGCTGCATGGCTTGATTGATCTCGCCCCCGTCGTGTCGGTTGTGCTGTTGTTGCTCTGCTTTTTTTTGTTGAGTTCGTCCTTCGTCCTGCAACCCGGCATTAAGGTCGAACCGCCGCGCAGCCAGTTCAGCGTCAACACACCCTCCAGCCGGCTCATCGTCGCTGTGACGCTGGCTCCGCAGGAATACGATACTGACGGCAAGCCGCTTGCGCGAACTCCCGTCCTCTACTTTAACGACCAGATCGTCACGCTGGACGGCCTCCGCACGGCCCTCGATCAGCTTCCCCCCAGCCGCATCATTCCTTCACTCGTGGTCAAGGCCGACAAGGACGTCCCACTGGACCTCATTGCCAACATCATTGATGTCGCGCACCGCTTCCCCGTCGTCATCGCCACGCAACCCGCATCGGCCACCACGTCTCCGTAGCCCTGAAATCACCATGGCGACTTCGACTCCGGCCCCGCCTGCTGCGCCTCCTGCGTCGACTCCCGGTGCCGACCCGGTGGCCCAGACGCTCGCACTGATCCAGCCGTGGATCGATTTCGTTCCGCCCCAGCAACGACGGTTGGGCACCTTCATCTTTCTCGCGTTTCTTGTTCATCTGACCGCGTTCTTTTTCATCAGCATCGACACCACCCGTGCCGAATTGCGTCACCAACTGCGCCCACACGTGACGGTGGAAAGCTCGCAAGCGGCTTCGATTTCAGGCCAGCAACCGGGTGACGCTTTCTGGGATCAGTTGAACGATCCTCGTCTCTTTATCCTGCCGCAAGAACCCCCTGTGGGACCGGCCTCCGATAATCCGGCACTCACTTACATGGCCATCAGTTCCAATCTCGGCAGCTCAGAACTGCCGCCGACGGCGCCGCCCCAGGGTTTCCAGTTTGTTCATCCGGTCAATCTACCGCTTGACCAGCGGGTCGAAGACGCGCTGAGTCCATCGCGTCAACCCTTCACCTACGATGAAAGCCCTACCGCCGTCGCGCCCAAAACCACTTGGAAGTGGGATGATGCCCTGGCTCCGCGCCAACCGATGGGCCTGCCCGATTTACCCTCGCCCGTTTCTGATACCGATTTGAATCCCACCCAGATGCGAATCGCCGTCGGCCCGGGCGGCGATGTGGAACACGTTCTCGTCGAGCAAAGCTGCGGGAGGGCCGATCTCGATCAGCAGGCCACCCTGGCGGCGCAGAAGATCCGTTTTCATTCCACCGACCAGTCCGGCCTTCTCTGGGGCCGTGTCACCGTGTTCTGGCACTATTCGGCCAAGCCCCGCGAAGAAGTCGTTCCCACCCCGCCTGCGACGCCCTAAGCTCACGCTGCCTCCATGAAACTCTCGCTCGTCCATTTTTTTATCCTCTACGTGACGGTTTTTCTTGCGGTGTTGCTCATTGCGTGGTTGTTTTTCCTACGGACTCGCCGCCGTTCGCAATTGGACGCGCGGCGAATTTTTATTTGTGGGTCTTGTCAGAACGCTTTCGCTGAATGCGTGCCTTACCAAAGGCCGCGTTGTCCGCAGTGTGGGGCGATCTACGAAGACAAGGCTGTAAAGGAGTAACTAGACATGGGCATGTGGATCGGACGTAATCGCAAGGCACGGGTAACATACGGTTTCGACGAAATCGCGCTGGTACCCGGTGAAATCACCATCAACCCGAACGAGGTCAACACCTCGTTTGAAATTCCGCGCCCCAACGGGCAGGAACCGCTCAAGCTCAAGATCCCGATCATCGCCAGCGCGATGGACGGCGTCACCAACGTCCGGTTCTGTATCGAGATGGCCAAGCTCGGTGGACTCGGCGTGGTCAATCTCGAAGGCGTCCAGACCCGTTATGACGATCCCGAGGACGTCCTCGCCCAGATTGCCAAGGCGGACAAGACGACCGTCACCGAACTCATCCAGAAGCTCTACCTGCCGCCGATCAAGGAAGAGTTGATCGCCAAGCGCGTGCAGGAATTGCGCAAGGGCGGCGGCATTGTCGCTGTCTCCTCGATTCCTCAAAAAGCGGAACGTTACGCGGCCATCGCCCAGGAAGCTGGCGCGGATGTCTTCATCGTCCAATCGACTGTCTCAACGGTTCGGCACATCTCCAGTGAATACAAGTCGCTCGACCTCGCCGGCTTCACCAAGGCCAGCAAGATACCGATCATCATCGGTAACGCCGTTACCTATGACGTTGTTCTCGAATTGATGCAGAATGGCGTTTCCGGCGTCCTCATCGGTGTCGGCCCCGGCGCGGCCTGTACCTCTCGAGGCGTTTTGGGTCTCGGGGTGCCACAGGTCACAGCTACCGTCGATTGCGCGGCGGCCCGCGATGCCTACTTCAAGAAAACCGGCAAGTATATCCCCATCATCACCGACGGCGGTATGTCCAAGGGCGGCGACGTTTGCAAGGCGCTCGCCTGCGGATCGGATGCTGTCATGGTCGGCTCCGCCTTTGCCCGCTCGGAAGAAGCACCCGGCGGCGGCAATCATTGGGGCATGGCCACACCGCACGCGAACCTGCCGCGCGGCACCCGCATTCACGTCGGCGTCACCGGTTCGCTGCGCCAGATTCTTTTTGGTCCTGCCACGGTCGATGACGGCTCGCAAAATCTGGTCGGCGCGATCATGACCTGCATGGGCAATGTCGGCGCCTCCACCATCCGCGAGTTCCAGGAAACCGAGATCATCATCGCCCCCTCGATCAAGTCGGAAGGCAAGCTCTTCCAGACCGTTCAAGGCGTCGGTATGGGTACGCGGTAAGCCTCAGAGGTAGCCGTCGCACTCCGTGCGACGGTGCCTTTGCTTCGGGGGCCCGGACAAACGTGAGATCTCTGCGAAACTCTCACCTTTAGTATTAGTCATCCTGAGCCTGTCGAAGGATCAGTTCGGTCTGCTGTCCGTGCTGAGCCAATTTCATTGCTGATCTGTTTAGGTATTGGATAATTCCTGCAGAGAGTCATCTTCAACTAGTGGATGAATCCGATCAGCGATCCCATATGATAGTCCTCGATTTCCTGAAACGATGTGTCCTTGCTGTCCTCTCATTTGGCATTGCACTGGGGGTCCTCTACTTGGAGATTGAGATTCTCTATGCCGTGATCGTCCCGTTTACCCAGGGCCAAACGGCCGACGCTGCTACACAGGCAGCAATCAAAGGCGCCAAGAATGTTCTTCAAGAAGCGTCAACGATTAACCAGGACACTCTCTCCACTTTGTCGCTTGTAGTGGCCGGTGCGGGAGGCTTGTTGTTTGCTGTTTCCTGTCTTTCGCGAAGCCTTGGCGATGCGTTGCTGTGGTGGAGGCAATGGAGCACGGCTTTCATCAGCTTCGGTTATTCCTTCTGTATTTTATTTCTGCCGCTCGTTTGCCTGAGCGCGATTATCGTCAAGGACGTCACTGGCTTCACGGCAAACTATATGTCAGACGATCTACAACGTCATAATGCACTCAAGACGGTATCCAAAGACGCGCTCAATTTCGAAAATGGAAATGAGAGGGTGATCCTGATGGTGGTGGCATTGGTGACCGCTTTGATCGCCTGGTACATCACCCTCAAACTGGCGTTCTCGGATAAGTTGCCCTGGTGTCGGATTTCAGTCACTCCCCGGAGGCCTTCGCCCGCTGAAGTACGGAACAGTATCAGGGAAGCGACAGTGCCGCTGACAAAACCAAAGATTCCAGAAAGGGACGTGGCATCCTCCATAAAAGCGCCCTCTCCGACGCGCCCCGCTCCGTCCGTCCCCGCGACAGTGGCAATTCGAAATCCCGTCAAAGACAAACTCTTCGGCAATCTACCGCTGGATCAATGGCCACCTCCCGGCGGCGATAGCACGACTTTCCCATGGTCGGAGTTCGACGCCGCGCGGACTTACCTGCAGATGGGCCAAACGGCAGAGGCGATTGCCCGCTGGCAAACGGTGATCGCCACGTCAAACCTAGAATCACTTCACTACGCGCAGGCCTGGCATTTTCTTCGTCAGAACGGAGTGCATCCTTCCCCCGAAGAAGCCAAAACCATCTATGGCGTCGTGGGTGAACAAGGCCCCTCGGGTGTGCTGACCGCAGTCTTTTCCGACGGCCAGGCACGCGTCTATTCCGACCAAGGACAGGGTATCGTGTGGGAGCATCCCGACGACTCGCTCGACCTGCTGATCGAATCGATCCTCGCCGCTTCCACCGCTCTCGTGCAGAAAATCCAAGGCAATGACCCGCAACTGGGTGGATCCAAATCCAGCATCAATTCCATCTCGTTTTTGACGCCATCCGGTATTTATATCAAAACGGGCGCGCCTAACGTTTTTGAAGCCGCTCCCAAGATCAAACCGATCGCCGACGGACTCGGCAAAGTCCTCCTTACCTTGATGGAGAAGACGAAGCAGACCCCGTGAGATTCTTGCAAAAGCCGCGCTTGAAACAATTCGTCATCCTGAGCCGTAACGATGCAGTGGACTTGGATAAGCCGAAGGCTTTAAAGCACCGTAGCCGGTGGTTGAGCGTAGCGACACCACCGGTAAACTGTTGTTCCGCGTAACGATCCCGGAGGGATCGCAGGGGAGGCCAATCCACCAAACTCGGTTTAAATGGCTCGCGGCGCTGTTATCCCTTACGGGATAAAATCCCTTTATCACATTGACCGGTGGTGTCGCTGCTGCTCAACCACCGGCTACCGTGCTGACACGCCTTCGGCGTGTAACCGAAGCATCCACCGTTGTCATCGGTGGTTCAGGATGACAGCATTTCTAAAATCGAGAGTCTCGCAGAGATATCGAGTTGTTCGCCCAGACAGGGGAAGCGCTATCCGCGCTTCCCCGCTGTCTTTACCAGAGAGGCCACAACGGACACGCCCAGAATCGTTCCCACGATAGTGAGTGAGGCCACCGTTGAAACGTGGAAAAACCCGCCACAGACCATCTTCATCCCGATAAAGATCAGGACGACGGCCAGTCCGATGTGGAGATAAACCAGGTTCTTCACCGCCCCGGCCAGTACGAAATAAAGCGAACGCAGTCCGAGGATCGCGCAGACATTAGACGTGTAGACGATGAACGGATCGGTCGTTACGCCGAAGATCGCCGGGATGGAATCGAGCGCGAAAACGAGGTCGGTCAGTTCCACCATCAGCAGCACGATAAAAAGCCTCGTGAACTTCAACCGGCCTTCTTCCCGCACGAAGAAATGAAGGCCATCGTTGTGTCTGCTCAAGGGCAGAAAACGCTGCGAGAATCGCATCACCCAATGGCGCTCCACCTTGATCTCAGCTCCCGCCTTATGCCGCAGCATGCCGACGCCAGCATAGAGAATGTAGGCGCCAAAGAGATAAATCACCCACTCGAACCGATCCAGTAACGCGGTTCCCGCCCCGATCATCGCCCCACGCATCAGCAGCGCCCCGATCACACCCCAGAAGAGAAGCCGCCGTTGCTGTTCCTGCGCAATCTGGAACGAGGCAAAGATCATGACGAAGAGAAAGAGGTTATCGACGCTCAGCGAGTACTCGATCACGTAACCGGCAAAGAACTCCGATCCCTTCTCCCAGCCTTCCTCATAGGTTACCCAGCCGCCAAACCCGACTGCCAGGGTCACCCATACCAGTGTGGTCAGGATCGATTCCAGCATCGACGCTACGTGCTGCTTGCGATTGAGCACCGTCAGGTCCAGCACCAGCAACACGATCACGGCAAAATTAAAGCCGATCCAGAAGCTGAGGGGCGTTTCAACCATCAGCGGCACTGTAGCTGTGAAGGAAAGAGGTAAAAGCTTTTACGTGAATCTGCTTATTGCCCCGTTATATTGGGCCCGTAGTTTAGGATGTAATCTAAAAGATAGTAGGGCGATTTGTCTGCGTTTTCGGGATAAGCGTAAACACAAATGCTGCCGTTTCGAAAAAATGCCATGTGGTACTTGTGACGGTAGGATGTCCAATGAAAGAAAGATTCAGGTGAGGGCGGTGGCAGCGCGGCGATGGTTGCTCTTATCTTCTTTAACACATCTTCGCGGTAGGGATGAAAAGGCATGTCGGAGGACGTAAATCCGAAAGCTCGATAGTGATCGGTTGCGCGCTCCTCGAAAGCGCCAGTAGTCAGGTTGATCTTTGAGAGGCCGATGCCTTCTTTGCTGGAATCCCCTTGTCCGAATGTAACAATTCGCAATTCATCGGGCTGGCATTGTTTGAGAAAATCCGGCGCACTGGCTGCTTCATCTTCATAAGATGGACTTGGCGGAGGTCGTATCATCGGCACTTGAAATGCCCCCAAAATCCGTAAGGCTAGGAATAGACAAATGACCGCGCAAAAAACGACCGCAAGGACGGATCTTAAGACAGTCACTTGCCAAGGCTGCTCCATTGCACCTTTTCTGTCAAAATTCCGTTAATTCCGTAATTCCGTCAAATTTTCTGCTTTACTGCTGTGCGCAGTACTTGGCACGACTCTTGCGGAAAGACCGCGTTTTCCGGTTTACAACCGGCAATCTCGCCCCACTGTTTCCTGAACTATCCTCATGGCCACCGTACCCCCTGCAAGCACCGCTGAATCCCTCTCCGCCGAAATCCGGAAGCTGGGCCGTATTCTGGGAGAAATCATCGTCAAACTTGAAGGCAAACCGATCCTCGACCTCGAGGAAAATCTCCGTCTGTTGGCCAAAAGCAGCCGCGCGGGCGATGCCAATGCCGACCGCGATCTCCAACTCGCCGTCCGCAATCTCACCGTCATCGAAGCGGGCCGCATGGCGATGGCCTTCACCGTCTACTTTGAACTGGTCAACCTTGCGGAGGAAACGCATCGCGTTCGTCTTTTGCGTCAGCGTCGTCGTGCGCATTACGCCGTGCCCGGAACACCACCGATGCGCGAGTCGATCGGCGCAGCCCTGCAGGAACTCAAGGCCCGGAATGTTTCGCCGGAGAAGGTCCAGTCGTTACTCGAAAAGCTCTCCATCGAACTTGTTTTCACGGCGCACCCGACTGAATCCAAGCGCCGCACCATGCTCAATAAACTTCAACGGCTCTCACAGCGGTTGAATAATCCGGAGGCTTTCATTGAAGATGAAGTCACCGGCATCGCCAATCCTCGCGCACTCGAACGGGAAATCACCGCACTCTGGCTCACCGACCGCTCGCGTACGGCGCGGCCCCACGTCACCGATGAAGTCCGCACCGGTCTCTGGTATTTCGACACGACCCTCTGGAATACCGTGCCGCTTTTGCAGGACGAACTCGAACGCGCGCTGGCGGAAAGCTATCCCACGGTCAAAGCACCCACGCGTTGGATCACTTTCGGCACCTGGATGGGCGGTGATCGCGACGGCAATCCGTTTGTCACTCCGGCAGTCACGGCCGAAACAATCATGCTGCATCGCAAACTGGCCCTGCAAAAAATCCAGGCTTCTTTGCGTGGGTTGTCCCGGCTGCTCTCCGTCTCTTCGCATCTGGATGAAATTTCCCCTGCAATGCAGCGGCGGCTTGATGCATACCAGACCACCGATCCTGATATCCTGGCGCTCAAGGACCGCTATCCCAATGAACCCTACAGGCTAGCCTTGGCGGCAGTCCGATCACGACTTCTGATCGCCGAGAAGGCCGAAAGGCCCGAGTGGCTGATCGAGCCCAAGCCTGGCGATGGTTCGGAAACCGCGGTCAAGACCGGGGACATCCAGGAAGTCCTCGATCTCATCAGCGAGAGTCTCTCAACCCACCGCGCCGCCCTTTTGGCCGAGGGCGAACTTCATCGGCTCCGCCAGCAGGTCACTTTGTTCGGCCTGAGCGTCGCCCGTCTCGATGTTCGCCAGCACTCCATGCGGCACGAAACGGCGATGAAGGAAATTCTTGCGGCCACAGGTGCGCACCCCGATTACTCATCGCTTTCGGAAGAGGAACGCCTCGCGTTGCTTATTCAGGTTTTGACCTCTCCCGCGCCAAAACTTCCCGACAATTTCACTCCGGAAACCAGCGATGTCATCGGCTCGGTCCGCGTCCTCAAGCGTGCCAAGGAACTGTTCGGTGAGGAAGCCGTCGGCGCCTATGTCATCAGCATGACGCACGATCTTTCCGACATCATCGAGGTCATGGTCTTTCAGCATCTCGTCGGCGTCACGCTCGACATTGCGCCACTGTTCGAAACGCTCGGCGATCTTGAAGCCGCTCCCGGCATCCTTGAGCAGATGTTCGAGTGCGAGCCTTACCGAAAGCATCTCCGCGCCCGCCACGATCACCAGATGATCATGCTGGGCTACTCCGACAGCAACAAGGATTGCGGCTATCTCACGGCCAACTGGGCGCTCTTCCAGGCCCAGGAAACCATCTCCGACGTTTGCAAAAAGAGGAAACTTGGACTCACTCTTTTTCACGGACGCGGCGGCAGTATCGCGCGCGGTGGCGGCCCCGCGGCCAAGGCGATCCTGGCCCAGCCCTGCGGTTGTTACGACTCGAAGATTCGCGTCACCGAGCAGGGCGAAGTCCTCTCCACCCGCTATCACGATCCCGATCTCGCCTTCCGCATCATTGAGCAGATGGCCTACGGCGTCCTTCTCGGCGCTGAAGCCGCGCAGGAGGAAGCCAATGTCCCCGAATCCTGGCGCGCGGCCATGAACGAGATGTCGAAGCTGGCCTATACGGCCTACGCGACGCTCGTCCACAAAGACCCGCAATTCATCGAATTCTGGCGCATCGCCACGCCGATCGAGGAGATCAGCGGGCTCAAGCTCGGCTCGCGTCCCACCTTTCGCAAGGCCACCACATCGGTTGAAGATCTCCGCGCCATCCCATGGGTCTTCTCCTGGATGCAAAGCCGCTTCGTCTTCCCCGGTTGGTACGGACTCGGCAGCGCGCTCGATCAATTCGCCGCGAAGGGACCCGAGCAGGCCGCGCTGCTCAAGACGATGTACAAGGAGTGGATGTTCTTCAAGGCGACCATCGATAATGCGCAACTGACGCTTCTCAAAGCCGACATTAAGATCGCCTCGCACTATGCCTCGCTCGTGCCGGACGAATCGATCCGCACCCGCATCTTCGACAACATGGCCGAGGAATTTCACCGCACGGAGATGTCCATTCTCGCGCTCACGGGCCAGAAAGCGCTGCTTGAACGCGAGCCGGTCCTCGCCAAGTCCGTACAGCTCCGCAACCCCTACATCGATCCACTCAACTACATCCAGGTCGATATGATTCGCCGTCTTCGCGGCATGGAAGACAAGACCACCCCCGAAGCTGACGCCATCCGTGCCGTCATCGAACTCACCATCAACGGCGTAAGCGGCGGCCTGAAGAACACGGGTTGAGAAGGCAGATATAGCTGCGAAAGAGCACAAAGAAAACAGAGAGCGGACAAAGGACAATTCGCCTTTCTTCCCTTCCTCTATGTGTTCCTTGCGTTCTTTTGTGGCCAATTCATCCTTCGTCTCACAATTTCGCTTTTTCGCGGCCAGGTTGTTTCGTAGGCTTAAACCTCCATGAAATCATCCGCGTCCAAGAAATCGAATAAGAAGTCCCGTCCCACATTGCAACGTCACTGGTCGGGAAAGCTGGTCGATGCCCCCGAACGCGCGCAGAGTCGAGCCATGCTTCATGCCGTCGGGTTCGAACGCGGCGATTTCAAGAAATCCCAGATTGGCATCGCTTCGACCTGGAGTCAGGTCACGCCTTGCAACATCCACATCGACAAGCTCGCCATCGCCTCGGCGGAAGGCGTGGCCAAGGCGGGCAGCAAGCCGCTCATCTTTAACACCATCACCATCTCCGATGGTATCTCCATGGGCACGCAGGGAATGAAATACTCGCTCGTGTCGCGCGAAGTGATCGCCGATTCCATCGAGACCGTGATGGGCTGCGAAATGCTCGACGGCCTCGTCGCCATCGGTGGTTGCGACAAGAACATGCCTGGTTGCCTCATGGCCATCGCGCGCCTGAATCGCCCGTCGGTGTTCGTTTACGGTGGCACGATTCTGCCCGGCTGTTTTCAGAAGCGTGACGTGGATATCGTGTCGGTCTTCGAGGCCGTGGGTAGCCACGCCGCAGGCAAGATGAGCGACGCCGATCTCGAAACCCTGGAGAAGTGTGCCATTCCCGGCCCCGGCTCTTGCGGCGGTATGTACACCGCCAACACCATGGCCTGCGCGATCGAAGCGCTCGGCATGAGCCTGCCCAACAGCTCCGCGCAGAACGCCATTTCCACCGCCAAGAAGGAAGATGCCTTCAACGCCGGCGCCGCAGTTCATCGTCTGCTCGATCTCGGCATTCGTCCGCTCGACATCATGACGAAGAAGGCCTTCGAGAACGCCATCACCGTGGTCATCGCCCTCGGCGGTTCCACCAACGCCGTGCTGCATTTGCTCGCCATCGCCCACGCTGCGGGAGTGAAGCTGAACCTCGATGACTTCACGCGCATTGGCAAACGCGTCCCCGTGCTCGCCGACCTGAAGCCGAGCGGCAAGTATGTCATGGCCGCACTCGTCGGCATTGGTGGACTCACGCCGTTGATGAAGCGCTTGCTCGACAAGGGCCTACTCCACGGCGATTGCCTGACCGTGACTGGCAAGACCGTGGCCGAGAATTTGAAGAACGTGAAGGATTATGAGGCGGGCCAAGACATCATCCGCGGCTTCGATAATCCGATCAAGCCGACCAGCCACCTTGTGATCATGTACGGCAACCTCGCTCCCATGGGCGGCGTGGCGAAAATCTCCGGCAAGGAAGGTGAGAAATTCTCCGGCCCCGCCCGCGTCTTCAATTCTGAAGAAGAGACGATGCAGGCAATCCTCAACAACAAGATCAAGGCCGGCGACGTCATCGTCATCCGCTACGAGGGGCCCAAGGGCGGTCCCGGCATGCGCGAAATGCTCTCGCCCACCTCGGCCATCATGGGCCGCGGCCTCGGCAAAAGCGTGGCGCTGATCACCGACGGACGCTTCTCTGGCGGCACGCACGGCTTTGTGGTGGGTCACATCTCGCCCGAGGCGCACCTCGGCGGCCCGCTCGCGCTGATCAAGAACGGCGACCACATCACCATCGATGCCAGCACCCGCCAACTCAACCTCGACGTCCCCGGTCGCGAACTCGCCAAGCGCCGCAAAGCCCTCAAGCTCCGCAAACCCGTCTTCACCCGCGGTGTCCTAGCCAAGTACGCCGACCACGTCAGCCAGGCCCATCTCGGCGCGATTACGGATGGATCGTTGGAGGAATAATTGTGGTGTTTGAGAAATCGCAATCAATTGTGGTGGATATAGCGAAGCAGATTCATCAAGCAAATTGGAGCGAGGGATCGCACGTCTCCACTCAAACAAAAGCAGCACAGCGAATATCCGGTGAATGGCAAAATGCGGTTTTAAAACATTTTGGAGCAAGATTTTCTAGAGAATATCTAGTAGCAGCTTTGGCCGTGGGATATGAGCGTATTGATTTAGTAGATATGCATGAAGGAGTTGCTTTTGAGATGAAGGTTTCTCCAAAAAACACTCATTTTGAATTCTATCGGGATATTTTTAAATTGGCTGTCCACAACAAAGAAAATCAGCATTTCAAATTGAATCGATTGGTTTTTATCACACCCAAAAAAGGTGCTGAAAAACTGCAAAGCGCTTTTGTAAAAAGCGTTTCAACGATTGCGGGAGAACAACTCGGATTCGAGGTTGAAGTGGTTGGTATTTGAAGCTGCTTACAACCCCAACGGGGTTGCGATCATACAGCCTAGGGTTGGCGCAGCAGCGCCTACCCTAGGTAAGCACAACGGCAGTCTACCCCGAAGGGGTTGAATCAATCCCAAACATACCGCTCGTCGAATTGGACTTCATAACGCCGCAGAAATTCCCGCAATTCATCCTGAAATGAAACCGTGCGATGATGCTCCTCCTGCCTCTCGATATATTTCCGGGTCATTTCAATTTGCGAGAAGCCAATCGAAAATATCCCGTAGCCGCTTTGCCACGCGAAATCCTTCATCTCCGGGGCCTTGGTCTTCAGCCATAGGGAGGAACCGCGTTTGAGTTCCTTGACCATCGCCGCCGGTTCGCAAGTGCGCGACAGACCGTTGAGAAGATGAACGTGGTCTTCCGCGCCACCGACAATGATGGGTGGGCAGGCGATATTCGTCAGGATTCCACCGAGGTAACGATGTAGTTCTTCGCGCAATGGTTTGTCACGTAGATAGGGATGTCGATCTTTGGTAGAGAAAATCGTGTGAACCAGAATATTCGCCAAAGATTGAGGCATGGCTACGAGAGTGTGCAGGGGGCGGGGAAGATTCAACCCTTTCAGGGTTGGAGGATATTTACTCTGTACCCAGGGTAGACGCTGCTGCGCCAACCCTGGGCTATATGATTGCCATCCTTTCAGGATGGCAGAGACAAACACGGTGCGCGGACGAGGAAAATTGAAGATAGTGCCAATCTAGATTATGGTTATTCCATGAATGATCGAATCGTCCACAATCCTCTGGTTCATCACGGTCAGCCTGTGATCAAAGGAACGCGCATCCCTGTAGCCACTATCATCAGCGGTTTAACTGGTGGAATGTCCAAGGATGAGATCGCTCAGGACTATGACATCAAAAGTGCCGATGTTGAGATGGCTTTGTCTTACGCGAAGGCTACTCCACCCACCTAATCCCCGGCTTGGGATTCTCGCGCAGCCACGCCAGTCGATCGGGGAGGGTGCGCGCATGAATCTCCAGTTTGTGGCCGTCGGGGTCGAGGAAATAGAATGATTCGCCGGGGCTGGAGTTGGTTTGCCATTCCTCGGCGTCCAGGAGAAGAAGCTTTTCGCGCAGGGCGTTGAATTCCTCCAGTGGCACGGCAAAGGCGATGTGCGTGTACGACGAGTTATTGGTCGCCTCGGAGGCCGCCGGATCGAGCGTCAGCCCAATCCAGAAATCGCCCGCGGTGAGGTAGGCGCCCTTGTCCCAGTGCACCAAGGGCTTGAACCCAAGCAGTCCGCCATAGAAGCGGAGCGACCGCTCCAAGTCGGAGACGGCAAAGGTGATGTGGCTGAGCCCTGAGATCATCCCGTCATTAAGCATCAGACTTGCCATGTCGCCAATCCGCGCTTTGTTACTTTTTCGCGATGTTTTTCTGTTAAACGACGCCGCGTAGGCTTAAATTTCAATTCTTATGACTCACATCAAGCTCTTCAGTCCCGGCCCGATCGAAGTCTCGGAAAAAACGATGCGCGCGTTCTCGCGTCCAATGATTGGGCATCGCTCGAAGGATTTCCAGACGCTGAACGCCGCCATCCAGCCGGGTCTGCAGGAACTTTTCTTCACCAAGCAGCCGGTATTTGTGAGCACGAGCTCGGCCTGGGGCGTGATGGAAGGGGCACTCCGCAATCTCGTCAGCAAGAAGGTGCTTTGCTGCATGAGCGGTGCGTTCTCGGACAAGTGGTTTGACGTGGCTAAGAAATGCGGCAAGCAGGCCGATGCCTTGCAAGTCGAGTGGGGCCAGCCGATCCTGCCCGAGGCAATTGAGGCGAAGCTGGCCACCGGCGAGTTCGACGCGATCACGCTCATCCATAACGAGACCAGCACCGGCACGATGAATCCGCTGACGGAAATCGCTGCCGTGATGAAGAAATTTCCTGACGTCATGTTCATCGTCGATTGCGTCTCGTCGTTCAGCGGCATGAAGATTCCGTTCGATGAACTCGGCATCGACGTGATGCTGGCCGGAACGCAGAAGGCGCTGGCGTTGCCCGCAGGCGCGGCGGTGTTCACCGTCTCGGAAAAAGCGTACGCCAAGGCAGCAACGATCAAGGACCGCGGTTACTACTTCGATTTCCTCGAGTTCAAGAAAAACCAGGAATCGGACATGACACCGACGACGCCGAGCATCTCGCACTTCTACGCGCTCCAAAGCAAGCTGGAGGACATCGCTGCCGAGGGGCTGGAGAACCGCTACGCGCGCCATCTCGAAAACGCCAAGGTCACCCGTGCCTGGGTCAAGGAACGCGGCTTCGCCTTCTTCCCCAAGGAAGGCTACGAATCGATCACGCTCACCTGCGTCGCCAACAACAAGGGCATCGACGTCGCGAAGCTCAATAGCCTGCTCAAAACGAAGCATTCATGCGTCATCGATGGCGGTTACGGCAAGATCAAAGGCACCAGCTTCCGCATCTCCCACATGGGCGACGAAAGCACAGAGAACATCAAGCAGCTCCTGGGCTGGATTGATGGGTGTATCGCGGAGCTTTAGTTTCCGAGATAGCCGCCGCTGTCCCTAGCGGCGAATGGCAACAAAGTTGCCCCGAGAAGGGCGTTCCCAAGTAAAACTTGGGAACGAGGAGAACGATGAAATTCAAAACATTCCCGCTGATGGGCACATGGCTTTTTGCCCTAATTTTTTTAGGGGCCACCCTTTGGCACTCCGTCTCCAGGGATGGATGGGGATTTCTGATCTCTGGACTGCTTTTCCTTTCATTCGTGGTGTTTGCCTGTGTCGTTATTGGTGAAGCCCTTACTCAGCGAACAAAAATAGCGGGATATAGGTGCCTTATCAGTATCGTAGCTTTGGGGTTATTTATTCCGACCCTGATTCTCGGTGGGAAGCTAAGAAATGAGATATTTCTGTTTGAACTGCCGACCTATCAAAAAATTACAGATATCCTAATTAGCCAAAAACAAATTAAGGCAAATGACCCAGTAGTACCTTTTCCTGCGGGTTATACCAGCGAGCTAATTGATGACAGATATGCATCAGTGCGGCGGGACGATAGCAGTATCACTGTTCTCTATCTCACTCGAGATTCGAGCGCTATAGGTCACGCCGGATTCATGTATCGTTCGGACGATGATCCAACACCACTGAAAAAACAAGATCCAGAAATGGGATTCCGCCGAATCGCGCCTCACTGGTTCACCTGGGGTTCGTAGATGGAGCGATATTAGAGCTAAATCCCACCAAGAGAGCGATTTAGTTGCGATTTAACTTGCCTAATTGTTTCAGCCCGCTATAACCTGATCTCCAGAAAGGGACATGCAGTGAAGTCTTTCGTGGTCGGGGCAGCGGGCGCCTTTGTTTCCATCAAAATGGAGTTGGAAGCAAGGTCACACGCAACCTCTTGCCCGGCGCAATGGCGCCTGGGTCTTTGAATGCCTTGCCTTACCCGACAACACAGGACTCCTCACCAGCTCATCACTTCCCGCGGCAACAGCGCAGTTTCATTGGACCAGGAACGGTTCTTTCGCGCGGCGGGAAGCTATCTTTCATCGACCGGCCCAATGCCGGGGATTGAAGATTTTCGCACTTAGGAAATGTTGGCAGATCAGTAGCAGCAGACAAAGTGGAGCTAGCCGGTAGAGCCTGAAAAGAGCGCGGGTAGAATTTCAAGACCGCGCGATTCACGGCATGTCAGTAAACATCAAATGAGTTCAGATTATCGCCCACGAGGCGCAGGTGGAAGTGGCGGAAGCAGCAGTGGCGGCGGTGCACGTCGCCGACGCGGAGGACGTGGTCGCAGCGGTCATAGCAGCGGCGGCTACAATAACGAAAGCCGTGGCCATTCCAATGGCAGCAGCAGCTCGGCCCCCAAGAAAAGCCCCAGCTTTCTCGATAAGCTTCTCGGCTTTTTCAAGAAATCCAAACCCGCCGAAGTGAAGCCGCTTCGGACCAGCAGCAGCTCGCGTCCCGATTTCAAGGAACGTGCGCCCCGTGAGGAGCGTCGTGACGATCGTCCCAAGCGTGAGGAACGGCCCAAGGCTGAGCCTGTGATGCATGAAATCGTTTCCCCCAAGCTTTATGTGGGCAACCTCGCCTACGAAGCCGCGGAAAGCGATCTGCACGATCTCTTCTCCAAGGTCGGCTTGGTGAAGTCTGTCGAAATCGCCATGGATCGCCGCGCGAATCGTTCCAAGGGTTTCGGCTTCGTCGAAATGGAATCGTTGGATACCGCCAAGGCCGCCGCCGAAAAACTGAACCGGACCGATTTCATGGGACGGCAGATTGTGGTCAGCGGCGCGAAGGTCGACAAGCGTCCGATCAACAATCCCCGCGAGGAAGATCCGACGGCCCACGAAGCCGATCCGCACAGCAACAATCCCGAAGCGAGCGCCTAAAAAGCCTTTCGCGCAAAGACCGGCGTCACCGCAAGGTGCCGCCGGTTTTTTGTTTTCAGCCTCCGAAAAATTTCCCTCGTTCCCAAACTCCTTCACGCGTGCGTGTTTGGGAACGAGGGAGCTGTTAAAAAGGCTGGCCTTGATTGACGCGCCCTTTCAAAGTCCCCACATGGCGGAAATGTTTACGTGGATTGTTTTTCATGCTCACCCTACAGGGTTCATCAAGGAAGAGGACTTTCATCCGGATTACTTTGGGACTTTTGCGGTTCCGGCGGAGCGGACGGAACCGGAGTTGCTGCTCAAGGAGTTGCTGGGTAACCAGAAGCTCTCCATGACGAATTTGAACAGCAAGCAGCTAAAATCCAAGGCGCTGGATTGGGGCCTGAACGAGCGGCTGAAAAAGCAGGTCGATGATCAGGGCTACGGGCTGAATTTGATCAAGATGCATCCGGCGCCGAGGGAAGTGGATTGAGAGGTACTCTTTCAAGTTCGAAACATAAATTCACTCAAGGCGAGCCCGTAAAAAAATGAATAATATGACACTTGTGCAGATTGCAGGCGTGATGATTAGAATATTTTCGATCATGTGGTTTGTTGACGCCGCTTGGTGTATGGCCGACTTGCCGGGGGATCTTTTTGGGATCTTCCACTACCAAACAGCCGCGCCCTCAACGCAAACCGGAATAGATCGCTACTTAGCCGAGCAGCGAGAAATCCATCTTCTGATCATACTTCTTAAAGCACTTATCTATTTTTGCCTGGGGATTATATTTTTGTTTTTAACTCGTCCTCTTGCAAAACTATTGACGAAGGGTTTAAACCGACCTGATTAAGTCTGAATTAAATAAGCTTCTAGTCCTGATCCAACGCGCCTTGCCATCTCCCGCGTCCGTGATAGGCTTGGCCCCTTATGTTACGCGCCGGAATCGTTGGTCTCCCGAATGTCGGGAAGAGCACTCTCTTTAACGCAGTCACCCGCACGCGCAATGCGCAGGCGGCGAATTATCCGTTCTGCACCATCGAGCCGAACAGCGGCATCGTTACCGTGCCGGATGATCGGCTGGCCGTGCTTTCCGGCATTTCCAAATCGCAAAAGCTGATTCCGGCCGTCTTCGAATTCGTCGATATCGCGGGCCTGGTCAAGGGCGCAAGCACGGGTGAGGGGCTCGGCAACAAATTCCTGACTCATATTCGCGAAGTCGATGCCATCATTCAGGTCGTCCGCTGTTTTGAGAGCGGCGATATTCTGCACGTCTCAGGAACGGTTGATCCGGTGCGCGACATTGAAGTCATCAACACGGAACTCGTCCTGTCCGATCTCGCCACGGTGGAGAAGCGGAAGGACAAGCAGGCGAAGGCCGCGCGCGGCGGCGACAAGGTGGCCAAGGCCGAACTCGATCTCATCGCGAAGCTCGAGCCGCATCTCGATTCCGGCAAGACCGCGAACACCTTGGAAATGACTCCGGATGAGCAGGCCACGCTGAAGGGCTTTTTCCTGCTGACCAGCAAGCCAACTCTCTTTGCCTGCAACGTCGCCGAGGGAGAACTGGCCAACCCGGATGCGAATCCTCACGTCAAGGCCGTGAAAGAGTATGTCAAAACCGCCATGAATACTGAGGCGGTCATCATTTCCGCGCAGATTGAATCTGATTTGGTTGATCTCAGCGCGGAGGAGCAGAAGGAATATCTCGAGAGCCTGGGCGTCAAGGAATCGGGTGTGGGGGCGTTGATTCGCGCTGCGTATCATCTTCTCGGCCTGCGCACCTATTTCACCACCGGCGAAAAAGAAACCCGCGCTTGGACGATCCACGTCGGCGACAAAGCCCCGGCGGCAGCGGGCGTCATCCACTCCGATTTCGAGCGCGGCTTCATCGCGGCGGAATGCACGGCTTACGAGGAACTGGTGAAGCTCGGTTCCTTCGCCAAAGCGCGCGAAGCCGGACGGCTCCGCATCGAGGGTAAGGAATACACGGTGCAGGATGGAGATGTGCTGGAATTCCGTTTTAACGTTTAAAGTGTAGCGGCGGTCTATGACCGTCGCATTTTAATCAGCGACGGTCATAGACCGCCGCTACATTAACCAAGATGAAAACCTTTCGCCGTGTCTGGGTTTATGCCCGTGCTTATCCGATTCTGGCGTTGGCCACTTTTGCGGCGGCGATAGCGGGTACCTTGGCGGGGTTTGTTTTCCCCAAGGTCACCGGGATGGTCATCGACAACGTTCTCATTCCGCACAAGAGCGAGCTGTTGCTGCGCTACGTCCTGATCGTGGTGGCCGCCTTCTTCGCGCAACAGGCGTTGAATGCCTTGCGTATCCGTTTCAACAATACCTTTGAGCAAAAAGTTATTTTCGACCTGCGGCGCGATCTCTACCAGACGCTGCAGCGGCTTCCGTTACGCTGGTACGACCAGCGCGCCACAGGCGATATCATCACCCGGGTCATCGATGATGTCACGGCCATGGAGCGCGTGCTGATCGACGGGGTCGAGCAGGGCCTTATTGCGGTGCTGCAAATCATCGGCGTGGGCATCTACCTGTTCCATCTAAATGCCCATCTGGCGATGTGGATGCTTCTGCCGATGCCGCTTCTTTTCGGTGGGGTCATCTGGTACACGCTTACCGCCAAGACTCGTTATCGCGAGCAACGCAGGGCGGCCTCGGCGATGAATTCGCTTCTGCTCGATAACCTTCAGGGTGTGCGCCAGATCAAGTCGTATGCGCGTGAGGAAACCGAGTTGAGTCGTTTTTCCACCTCGGCAAAACTGGTCGGCGACACCCAACTTGTCATCATGCGCACGTGGTCGTGGTACTCATCGGGCATGGCTTTTTTAGGCATGCTGGGGAGCGCTATTGTGCTTTATGTGGGCGGCTCCGATGTCCTCGCAGGAACGATGCAATTCGGCGACTTGGTGACGTTTCTGCTTTTTGTCGGCATGTTTTATGAGCCGGTCCGGAGCTTGCATCAGATCAACCAGCTTTATCAGGCGGGACGCGCCTCCAGTGATCGCGTGGCTGAAATCCTTGATGCCACCACGGAAGATTATGGAGATGCCGACCGTCGCCCGGCGGTCGACGGCTACCTAAAACGTGCGCTGGGTCAGATCGATTATCGCAGTGTCTCCTTTGCTTATCGCGAGGACGTACCTGCTCTGGGTAAGATCGATTTGGCCGTAAAGCCAGGGCAATGCGTGGCCCTTGTCGGTCCGACGGGGGCTGGGAAAACGACTTTCGTATCGCTCTTAAGCCGCTTCTACGAGGCGACCGGTGGCGAGATTCTGCTCGATGGTCGCGACATCACCAAAATCTCATTGCGCGAATTGCGGGAGCAGATTGGCACCGTGTCGCAGGAGACGTTTTTGTTCAACGGCACGATCCTCGACAATCTCCGCTTTGGACGACCTGACGCCACGCGGGCGGAAATCGAAGAAATGGCCAAGGCGGCGTGCGTGCATGATTTCGTGGTGGGTCTACCGGAGGGCTACGAGACCCATGTCGGCGAGCGTGGCGTGAAACTTTCCGTGGGCGAGAAACAACGCATCTCCATCGCGCGGGCGCTGCTGAAAAATCCGCCGGTGCTGGTGCTCGACGAAGCAACGGCCAGCGTCGATACGGCCACGGAACAACTTATCCAGCAGGCGCTCCAGCGATTGCTGGCGGGCCGGACCTCGTTTGTCATCGCGCATCGTCTTTCCACCGTGCGCCATGCCGACTTGATTCTCGTTTTGCAAAAGGGCCGGATTGTCGAGCGCGGCACGCATACAGAGTTGCTCTCCAAGAACGGTCTCTACGCAAAACTTTGCCACGCCCAGCACACCGATCGGTTTTCCGAAACCGATGTCGAGGCGGTCTGGGCCGAGGCAGTCCCCTAAGCTTCTTTCATACCCGCATTTGCAGGCCGACCGTTTTTCCGATAGGCTAGGGCCGATATGGATCATCCGATGAAAAACGTTGTGAACGAATTGCTCGAGTCGTACGCGAAGTGCGGCGGCATCAAGCATCTCAACGGTACCAACCTGCCCTCGAAAATGGCGGTTGCCGCGCTTACGCAGGATTTGCTTCACATCATTTTTCCAGGCTTCATTTCCGAGCATCAGGTCTCGATGGAAGATTTACCTCACGAAACGGCGTTGCAAATAAGCGGACTGCACAAACGACTCAAGCGCAAGATAGCCAAGGGCCTTGTGATGCATCCCGTCGCTGGGCATGACGCCGATAGCATGGCCTTGGAATTCTTCCGCAAACTTCCTGACGCGCGTTGCCTCATTCAGACCGATGTGGAGGCCGCCTTCCAGGGTGATCCCGCAGCAGGTAGCCAGGAGGAAGTCGTCCTTGCCTATCCGGGCGTCGAGGCCATCGCCGTCTTTCGCATGGCGCACATTCTGCATGAAATGGGCGTGGCATTTCTACCCCGGATGATGACGGAGTGGGCCCACGGTCGCACTGGCATCGACCTGCATCCCGGCGCCGATATCGGTTCTCATTTCTTTATCGATCATGGCACCGGCGTCGTCATCGGTAGCACGGCGAAGATTGGCAAACGCGTCCGTTTATACCAGGGAGTCGGCTTGGTCGCGCGCAGCCTGGCCAAGCTCGTTGAGCGCGATGAACGAGGGCAGGCACTCGGAGGCAAACGTCATCCCACGGTCGGCGACGATGTGACCATCTACGCCAACGCGACGATTGTCGGCGGCGACACGGTCATTGGAGATCGCTGCATTATCGGCGGCAACGTCTGGCTCACTCGCTCCATTCCGTCCGATTCCGTTGCACTCTTTGAGGCACAACAGGTCAGCATCCATCCACGCCAGCGCATGGGAGGAGACTGGGTCATTTGACCCGCCAGCGGAGCCATGTCATGCAGCGCTTTTATCTGGATGACAATGCGACGACGGGCCTCGATCCGCGAGTCCGAGCCGTCATGGAACCGCTCTTCGTCGGTCATCTCGGCAATCCGTCGAGTCTCCATGCCGAAGGACGGCGCGCGCGCGGTGAAATCGATGTGGCGCGGGATTCGATTGCCGCATGGTTGAAGGCAAAGCCCTCGGAGATCATTTTCACCAGCGGCGGAACGGAGAGTTGCAATCTTGCTGTGCAGGGACTCGCCCGTGGGAATTCGGGCAGGGGGCGGCATCTCATCACCGCGAAGACGGAACACCATGCGGTGCTGCATGCGTTCCATGGTTTGGAGAAGTCGAAGGATTTTGAGGTCACGTATCTCGATGTGAATGCCGACGGATTGATCAATCCTGACGACCTTGCCCGTGCGATTAAATCCGAAACGATTCTGGTCTCGATCATGAGCGCAAACAATGAGACCGGCGTTTGCCAGGACATGATTAAGATCGGCGAAATCTGTGCGCAAAAGGGAGTTCTTTTTCATACCGATGCAATCCAGAGCGCGGGTAAGGAACTGCTCGATCTGAAAGGATGGCAGGTTAGCGCTCTCAGCCTGACCGCGCATAAAATTCACGGTCCGCTGGGCGCTGGCCTACTCTGGCTCAAGGCGGGAGTGCCTATCGCGAGACTGATGGAGGGCGGTTCGCATGAAAACGAGCGCCGCCCCGGTACGGAGAACGCCCCGGCCATCGCTGGTTTTGCGGAAGCGGTGCGGATTTTTGGGAACATAAATCCGTCCGAGTCTCAACGCCAATTTCGTTGGACGGAACGGTTGTGGCGGGAATTGAATTTGCTCGGGGGCGTGCGTCGTAACGGTCATTCGCAAGAACGTCTGGCCAATACGCTCAACATCAGCTTCCTTGGTCTGCACGGCGAGGATTTGCTGATCGCGCTGGATCTTGCCGGGCTCTCCGTCTCCAGCGGATCGGCTTGTCTGGTTGGTTCGGTTCAGCCATCGCATGTGCTCGCGGCCATGGGAGTTCCCGATGAATGGGCATCGGCCACGGTTCGTTTTTCCATTGGTTCACAGATTCGTGATGAGGACTGCGATGAAGTCGCGCGTCGCGTGCGGCAGGTGGTGAATCATCAGCGCGCTCTTCGTGGGTGGAAGCCCGATCAGGTTTTACCATCGACCATTAATTCATCTATTCAACAGGAGATCGAAATATGCCCCACCGTGTCGTGAAAAAATTGAGAGTAGGAATCGTGGGTGCCGGTGGAATTGTCCGTCAACGTCATTTGCCCGGTCTTCAGGCGGTGCCTAATGTCCAGGTGGTCGCAGTGTGCAACGCGCGAGTGGAAACAGCGGAGAGCATCGCGAAAGAGTTTCATATTCCCGATGTCATGGACGATTGGGCCGAGTTGATTGACCGTCGTGACCTCGACATCATCTGGATCGGCACGCCGCCCCATTTGCATGCGCCGATTACGATTTCCGCACTCGAAGCCGGGAAGCACGTTTTTTGTCAGGCGCGCATGGCGATGAATCTGCGCGAAGGAAGGGAAATGCTCGCTGCCGCCCAAGCGCGTCCGCAACTGGTCACGATGCTTTGCCCTCCGCCGCACGGTATGAAGGGCGGAAAGTTTTTCCAAAAGCTGCTCCACGACGGTTACGCGGGCGAGCTTTGGCATTTTCGGCTGACGGCGGTGAATGGCGGGTTCTCCGATCCGCTGGCTCCGGCCCACTGGCGGCAACGCACTGAACTCAGCGGGCACAACGTCCTGAGCGTCGGCATTTATGCAGAGGTCTTGCAACGCTGGATCGGTTCGCCACGCCGTCTGCATTCGCAAATGAAGGTCTCTATCCCCAAACGCGAGGGTTATGTCGTGCATGTACCTGACGTGGTTCAGGTGTTCGGCCAATGGCCCAACGGCGTGGCCGGAACTCTTGAGTGGAGCGGTGTTGCGCAGTTTGCGCCGGATGAGACACTGACGATCTACGGTCGCGATGGAACGTTGGTTTATAATTTTACGAAGGACGAAATTTTCGGTGCGCGCCGGGGAGAAAAGGAATTGCGGCGACTGGCGGTTCCTTCGGAGTTCCAAACGTCATGGACAGTCGAAAAAGACTTCATCGACGCAGTCGTAAACGGCGGTCGGCCAGAACCGAGCTTTGAAACCGGCGTCCAGTACCTCGAATTCACCGAGGCGGTCAACCTTAGCGCCCGGGGTGGACATGCCGTCGAGTTACCGTTGCCGTAAACTGTCGGAGATCGGCCATCGGATTGCCCCTATTCAATTTGCGTCCGGAAAGCTTTTCGCCTAGCATTTGAGGCCATGGCCCTCACTCTTAACTTCGCGGGCAAGCGATGAGTTCATCATCGCTTCGCGCCGAGTTGCAGCAGGCCCCTGAGCTTTTCGAGAATGTCCTGGCCCGGTTTTTCCAGGAAAATGCGGAACGCTACGCCTACGGGGACCTGTTCGAGCCGCTTTACCTCGACATCACCGAGTTCGTGGCCCGGCGCGGCAAGCGCATTCGCCCGATGCTGATGCTCGGTTCCTATCGCATTTTTGGCGGCGACCGTTCTTTTGAGGATCACTCCCTTTTGCGGGCCGCGCTCTCCCTGGAGTTGCTCCATTCCTTCATTCTGATTCACGACGACGTCATCGACCAATCGGAACGACGCCGTCGGTTGCCGACTTTTCACAAACTTGTAGAGGAACGCCTCGGCAAGATTGAAGACGCCGCCCGGGTTGGAGAAAATGTGGCCGTGGTCGTTGGCGATATTCTTTTCGCCATGGCGGTGGACACTCTTCGTTCCACCGATTTCCCGTCGCCCTTGCGTGATGCCGCCCTGTCCCATTTCCTGCGCTATATCTCCGACACAGGCGCCGGTGAAGTTTACGATATTCTCCTCGGCACCCGCGACATCGCCCGCGTGGAGGAATCCGACATCATGCGCATGTACACGCTCAAGACGACACGGTACACCTTCGAAGCGCCGCTGGTTTTGGGCGCGCTGTTGGCCGGGATGGACGACGATCATCTGCGCGAATTGACAGAGTTGATCGAACCAGTCGGATTGGCTTTTCAAATCCAGAACGACCTGATCGAGTATCACCAGTTCAAAGGCGTCGATCGATTGCGTCAGACCGATATTCTCGAAGGCAAGAAGACGCTCCTCTTACGGGTCGCCTACGATCAACTCGTCGATGTGGACCGCAGTTTTCTCCAGCTTTGCCTCAGCACCCGCACCTCCAACGACGCCTCGGTTAGCAAGATAGAGCAACTCATCGACAAGTCGGGGGCCGTCGGGCTTTTGACGCAGAGAATGGAAGGTCTCTTCCAAAAAGCGGAAACCGCGCTGGAAAATTCATCCTTCACGCCGGAGCAGCGCGATGGCTTGCGCGAGGCATTTTCGCTGGTGCGGCAGCAAACCCAGCATACAGGCACCCAGTAGTGGCGATTTCGCGCGCACGCTTTTGGGTCTAGTTTCGACGGCCATGCCCGATTCCGATTCTCTTTCCGCATCCCGCGAAGCATGCCGGAGCATGACCCGGCAGCACGCCACTACTTTCTATTTTGCATCTCACGTCCTGCCTGCGCAAAAGCGAAGCGATGCCTATTCTGTTTACGCCTTCTGTCGTTACGTCGATGATCAAATCGATTTTGCGCCTGACGAAAATGCCCACTTCCGGGCACTGGCCGACCTCGAGCATATCCTTCATGCCGCCTACGGCGTCGATAAACCGGACAGTCTCGCGCATGCATTGCCGTGGCTGCCGGCTTTTCACGAAACGGTTCGCCGTCGCGCCATCCCGCAAAGCTATTTCCAGGATTTGCTCGCAGGAGTCGAAATGGATCGTGGTCAAGTACGGATCAAGAATTGGGATGAATTGGAAAAGTACTGTTACCACGTCGCCTCCGTGGTTGGCCTGATCATGGTTCACGTCCTGACGGAACCGGCTCCCGAGTTGCTGAAACCGGCCCGTGATCTCGGTACCGCCATGCAACTCACCAATATCCTTCGCGATATTCAGGAGGACTGGCAACGGGACCGGCTCTATTTGCCGCATGACGAACTCGAAAAATTTGGCCTGACGGCACACGACATTGCCGGGCAACGGACGGACGAATCTTTTCGCGCCATGATGCGTTTTCAGATCAGTCGCGCCCGCGACTACTACGGTTATGCTGAACCCGGCATCACAGCGCTCCCCAATGACGGTTCCCGCTTCTGCGCCCGGTTGATGAGTACGGTTTACGGGGCAATTCTCGATGAAATTGAACGGGCCGATTATCAAGTCTACCGGGGTCGCGTGCATGTTTCCCTTTCCCGCAAACTCTGGCTTGCGATCAAGGCATGGCTCGGAGCGGGCTCTCCCAAGCCGTAACGCGGCCTTGCCCAAATTTGGTGATGCGCCCTAACTTAGCCCTGTGATAGCGGCCAATAAGAACGACATCCTTGATTCGTTGCTTTACGTCTACTTTAGACGTTTGGTGCGTCGCGCATTTCACACGGTGGCGGCCCGTGGCTTGGAGCATCTGCGCCTCTTGGCGAAGGACCGGCCTGTCCTTCTTTTTTGCAATCACACCAACTGGTGGGACGGGCTTATTCTCTATCTTCTCAGTCGCCAGATGCCTCACAAGGCCATCTATTGCATGATGGAGGAAAAACAGCTCAAGCATTACCGGTTCTTCACCTGGCTTGGCGCATTTTCGGTCGATCTCAGTAGTCCACTCCGCTCGGCGGCCTCGCTTCGTTACGCCCAACGCCTCCTGCAAAAAAACGAGACGGCCATCTGGATCTTTCCCCAAGGCAAGCTGTGCCGACAAAACGAACCGATGGAAATCAAGCCCGGGACCGATTACCTGGCCGCGAATGCCCCCAATGCACTCCTCGTGCCCGTGGCGCTTTGCTACGGTTTTTTTCGCGAGGACCGGCCCAATGTACTCATCGAGATCGGGCAGCCTTTCCCTGCGGTTGATTTGACCGAAGGCCGCATCGCACAGGAATGCAACGAGACTTTCGTCCGGGTCAAACAGGCCACGGAGAACCTCGATCTGACCGGCTTCACCGTGATATTTCCGCCCCGCTGGACGATCAACAAGCGGTGGGAATGGGTCAAGCGCGCCCTGACGGGCCGCTTGGGAGAATTCAGTCCGACGAATTAACCTACGGCTGTGCGAGTGCCTTTTTCTTCGGAGTAGACGTATCGCCACTCACATCCACGTCCGGGGTGAGCCGGATGACCTTGTTCGACTTCAGTACTTCGTTTTCGGATGGCGCCGGGACCGTCGGGCCACCCCAGAATACGCGCCATGGCGTCGCTGCCAGGGTCGCGGTGAGGGCTTTCGCATTGGAACTCACCACCTTGAGGTTTTCCGTCGAGACACGCAGATTGGCGATCATCTCGGTGATCCGTTCTCGAGTCTCCGGGGTATTCAAGTTGGCAATCAGGCTGTCGCCATCCAGGAGAAACTTGTTCCCGTTATCGAGCAAAGGAGGCAAGGAGGTATCCAGTTTCTGGCTTAGCTTATCGATGCGCGACATCACCGGTTGCAATTGACCGATGAGTGACCTGGCCTGGGTGAGGGCTTCGCCGGCGGGTTGAACCAGATCGGTCAGATCAAAACCCTGCGTGCCCTGAATCACGTCTCCGTCCACGAGCAACTTGCTGTCGTGATTCGGACCTGGAGTCAGGAGAACGTACTTGGCGGAGATGCCCAGACCATCCTGCTTGAGGGTCGCGGTGACATCGTCACCAATTTCGATGTCCTTGTTGATTTCCACCACGATCTGCACGCAATTGTACTTCTTGGTCAGAGGATCTTGCGTCTCGTCTTTGCGAGGGATAAGTCTTACTACTTTGACCCGGCCAGCCGGAGCGCCCGCATATTTGACTTCACTATTGGCGGAAATGCCGGTGGCGTTGGGAAAATTGAGGACGAGCAGGTAGCCTGTGTTTCCAAAGGACCATTTGCCGATGGCCAGGCTGAGCGAGGCGGCCATCAAAATGGCGGCGATCACTGTGACAATGGCGATGGTGGCGTTGAATCGGTTGTCTTTCATGGCGGGTTCCTCGGTTTAAGACTGCAGCAAACGTTTAAGATAGTCATCTTTGGAAAGTTTCAGCGGGATCGGTCCGTCGGCATAGCCGTTGATGAACTGTTGCAGAATAGGATTCGGATTCGCCTTGATCTCCTCCGGCGTTCCGGTGGCGACAACGCGCCCCTCGAAGAGGAAAACCATCTGTGTCGCAATCCGGAACGCGCTGGTCATGTCGTGAGTCACCACGATGGCGGACATGCCGAGCTTCCGGGTCAGGTCGACGGTCAGGGTATCGATGACGGAGGTCATGACTGGATCGAGGCCGGAAGTCGGTTCATCGCAGAAGAGGAGATCGGGGTCCAGCGCCAGTGCCCGCGCCATGGCGACACGCTTCTTCATGCCGCCGGAAATCTGGGCCGGTTTCAAGTTCTCAAAACCGGTCAACCCGACCAGTTCGAGTTTCAGCTTCACGACGAGATCGGCAATGTGCGGGGCGACGTCGCTTGACTCAAGGATAGGGAGCGCCACGTTTTCACCCACAGTCATCGAATTGAAAAGAGCCCCGGTCTGGAACAGCATGCCGAAGCGCTTGCGGACCTTGGAAAATTCCTCGTCATCGAGCTTGGTGGTCTCCGTGCCGTCGATGTAGATCTCGCCCGAATCCGGTTTCAGCGAGCCGATGATGTGGCGCAACAGCGTGCTCTTGCCGCAGCCGCTGCCGCCCATGATGGTGAGGATTTCGCCGTGCTTGAGCTGGAAACTGACGTCCGCAAGAATCTTGCGCGGGCCGAAGCTTCGGCTCAGGCCACGAACCTCCACCGCATAGGGACTCTTATGTTTCGTCTCGCTCATATGAAATAAATCAAGGTGGTGAGAAGCGCGTCCATGGCCAGCATCGCGGTGAGGGAAGTGACCACCGCCTTAGTTGTGGCCTTACCGACTCCTTCGGCTCCGCCTTCCACCTGCATGCCGTAAAAGCAACAGACCGTTCCGACCACACCGCCGAACATCAGTGCCTTGAGCAGGCCGGTCCACAGATCCTTTTGCTCGACGGCGGCGGTGGCATTGTGGATGTAGAAAATCGGATCCAGATGAAGGCTCGTCACACTGATCAACCAGCCCGCAAAAAGACCGACTCCTTCGCCCAGCACCGTAAGGACCGGCATCATGAGGAGCATGGCCAGCAGGCGGGGCACCACGAGGTATTTGACTGGGTCGATGCCCATGACATCGAGCGCCTCAATCTCTTCTTCCACCTTCATCGTGCCGAGCTCCGCCGTGATGGAAGAACCCGACCGTCCAATGACGATGACCGCAGTGATCAGCGGGCCAATTTCCCGTAAGATGGAAAAGGTAACGAGGGCCGCGACGAGATCGGTTGCGCCCAGTTTCTCGAATTGTCCCGCGCCCTGCATGGCCAGTACGATGCCGAGCAGGAAATTGGCCAGCGCAACGGTGGGCATCGAGGCTACCCCGATGTTGACCATCTGCTTGAACAGCGCGGAAAGCCGCCAGCCCCGCTGACCGAAAAGCGGGGCGAAAATACTGGCAAACGCCTGGAGGGATAATTGCGCGTACGCGAGTAGCATGCCTCTTCCCTCTCGTCGTTAGGCCTTAAGCGCTGCCAGCGCAGAGGGGATGTCCGGGTGGAGGGAAAAAATTTGTTCCAATCTTACGATTTCGAAAACGTTTTTTACGCGAGGCGTCAGGGAAGAGAGGGCCAGTTTGCCGCCAAAACCCTGCACGGCTTGAAAATACTCGATCAGCGTGGCCAAGCCGGAGGAATCGATGTAGGTCACCTGCGCAAAATCGAGAAGAAGGCGCGGCGTTTTCTGCGATGACTTGGGTTTCAGGAAAGCCCGCAGCTTCGGCGAGCTTTCCAAGTCAATATCGCCTACAATCGAAACGATTGGGATGTTATCCTCGGTACGTTCGTTGATTTGCATCCCTATAGAGGTAACAAGCTTGCAGACGGAAGAAAGCCAAATTTTCGTTTATTTCACGCGCTTTAAGCAGGTCTTGCGGAAAGCGTGGTTTTTCGATCTAAATCAGGCTGATTTGCCCTCGTTAAGCTCAAGTCTGCGGCTGAGATAACGCTCTGCCCGCATGATGGCGCGGAATTTGATCAGGTCCTCTTCCATCGAACCGCTCAGGATCGTGTACTTGTAGAGCGGCCAGAGTTTCGATTCCTCGCGTCCCGTGCGCAATCGCATTTGAACTTGTTCCTCGGTTTCCGTGCCGCGCTTGCGCAGCCGCTTTTCGAGTTCCTCAATCGTGGGAGGCATGATGAAGACATCCACCAGCGAGTCGCGCACCATGACGTCGTCGGTTTTGCGGATCGACATGGCGCCCTGGACGTCGATATCGAGGAGGACATCGGTTCCCTGCGCCAGGGCCTCTTTCACCGTCGTCTTGAGCGTGCCGTAGTAATTACCGTGGACGAGGGCGTATTCGAGCATCTCGCCATTATGGGCACGGCTCAGGAAGTTTTCCTTGGAGAGGAAATGGTAATCGGTTCCATCGACCTCGCCTGAGCGGGGCAAGCGGGTCGTGCAGGAGACGGAGTAGATGAAGTCCGGCGTGGCGCGGAGATTTTCGCAGAGTGTGGTCTTGCCGGTGCCGGAAGGAGCGGAGATGACGAAGAGGATGCCCTGGCGACGGAAGACGGGGTTCATTCGATATTCTGAACCTGTTCCCGTAATTTTTCCAACTCTGTTTTCATCCCCACGACAATCTGGCTGATGGCGAGAAAATTGGCCTTGTTTCCGATGGTGTTGGTTTCCCGGAACAGTTCCTGGAGGAGAAAATCGAGGGTGCGGCCCACCGGCTCGTCCTTGGCGAGGTGGCCGAAGAATTGGTCGAGGTGACTGCGCAGGCGGGTCAACTCCTCAGAGATGTCGCTGCGATCGGCAAAGAAGACGATTTCCTTGAGGAGTCGTTCGTCGGAAGCTTCAATCTCCAGTCCGGCCTTGGCGGCGCGTTCGAGCAGAAGGCCGCGATGATGTTCCATGACTTTCGGGGCAAGGACGCTGATCGTTTTGACATTCTTTTGAATCGCGAGGGTGCGTTTGCGTAGATCGGCGGAAAGAGCTTCTCCCTCTTTTTTCCGCATCTTGACGAATTGGTCCAAGGCGGCCTTGAGCGCTTTTTGCAGGGCGGGCCATGCGGCCTCCGTTTCGATCTCTGCATTTTCCGAATCGAGTACGCCCGGTCCGCGCAATACCTGGTCGAGCGTGATCTCTCCGCTCAGCTTCAACGTCTTACTCAACGTCTCAAGCTGCTCGCGGTATGCCTTGGCCGCCGCGACATTGATCCCGCTTCCGCGCTTGCCGTCCTTGGCATGGAGACCGATGGCCACGGTCAGCCGTCCACGCGAAATATGCGCGTTGATCTCGTCCCGCACGCGCGGCTCCAATTCCAGCAAGGGCCTTGGCAACGAGAGCGCAATCTCGGCCTGCTTGCGATTAACCGAACTCAGTTCCACGGCAATCTGCCGCCCATCAAATGTCGCCGTGCCGCGACCGTAGCCAGTCATGCTTCGCATAGTTTTTATTTTTTTAATTTATTAAAATCCGTCATCCTGAGCGAAGTCGAAGGAACTCTAATTATTTTGCTCCCCGCGTTTTGCCCTTTCAAAAAGTCGCATATCCATGTCTTCGATCATTTGTTCAAAAAGATCATTCCAACAAGGATTCAATTTTTGAATTAAGCCAACCTTCTTCTCTCTGCGCCAACCTTTCAACTGTTTCTCGCGTTGAATGGCGCTTGTTGGATCGGGATAATCTTCCACGTAAATTAATTTGGTCGCCTGATACCACTTGGTGAACCCTTCGACGAGGCGTTCCCGATGATCGTGCATGCGGCCTTCCAGAAAGCCGGTTACCCCGATATAGAGCACGGAGTTGTTCTTGTTAGTGACGATGTAGACGTAGTACATAGGCGGAAAAGGCAGGAATAGTTAGAGGTCCTTCGACTTCGCTGCGCTTCGCTCAGGATGACGGATTTTTTAGGGAGTCGCTTACGCGACAAATTATAGCCCCAACATCTGCGCGACTTGCTGCACGTCCTTGTCACCGCGACCGGAGAGGCAAATGATGATCGTCTGGTCGGGGCGCAGGGTGGGCGCGAGCTTGATGGCTTCTGCGACGGCGTGCGCGCTTTCCAAGGCGGGGATGATTCCTTCCGTCTCGCTAAGGAAACGAAAAGCCTTCAGCGCTTCGCCATCGGTGCAGTAGGTGTATTCGACGCGGCCCTCGTCGCGTAGGTATGCGTGCTCGGGGCCCACGGCGGCATAATCGAGTCCGGCGGAGATCGAATGCGTGTTCATGATCTGCCCGTTGCTGTCCTGAAGAATAAATGTCCGCGCGCCTTGTAGCACTCCCAAGGCGCCACCCTGGAACCGCGCCGCATGTTGTCCGGGCTTGATACCGTGTCCGCCTGCCTCGACGCCAATGCAACGGACATGCTTGTCCCCGATGAACGGATAGAAAAGGCCAATGGCATTGCTGCCACCGCCAACGCAGGCGAGGAGCACATCGGGAAGATGTTCCTCACGTTCGAGAATCTGACGACGAGCCTCGTCACCGATCACGCGATGAAAATCGCGCACCATCATCGGATAGGGATGCGAGCCGAGGGCCGAGCCGAGAATATAGTGGGTCGTGCGGACATTGGTCACCCAGTCGCGCATCGCTTCGTTGACCGCTTCCTTGAGCGTCTTTTGTCCCGCTGTGACGGGCACCACGGTTGCACCGAGCAAGCGCATTCGGGTGACATTAAGCGCCTGTCGCTCCATATCGACCGCGCCCATGTAGACAACGCATTCCAATCCAAATCGCGCGGCGACGGTAGCCGTGGCCACGCCATGCTGCCCCGCGCCCGTCTCAGCGATGACCCGTTTTTTGCCCATGCGCCGTGCCAGCAAAACCTGACCGAGGGCGTTGTTGATTTTATGCGCGCCGGTGTGGAGCAGGTCCTCGCGCTTGAGATAAATCTTTGCACCGCCGAGCCGCTGCGTCATCCGTTCCGCGCGATAGAGCGGCGTGGGTCGACCCGCATATTCCTCGAGCAAAAATTTCAGTTCGTTGCGAAACGCCTTGTCGACTTTCGCCTTCTCGTATTCTTGGGCGAGTTCGTGCAGCGGTGCCATTAGCGTCTCGGGCACGAACATGCCGCCATACGGACCGAAATGGCCCGTCGCGTCAGGGACTTGGGTTACAAGCTTTTGCATATCTGGATGAAGTCGCGCAGCTTGGCATGGTCTTTCTTCCCCGGGGAAGCCTCGACTCCGCTGCTGACATCGACAGCATAAGGATGCACTATTTCAACTGCTTTCGCAACATTCTCGGGGTTCAGTCCGCCGGAGAGGATAAGTGGCTTTCTCGTCCGTTTTTTGAATTCGACCGCCAGATTCCAATCGAAAATCCTGCCCGTGCCGCCGTGGTCTTTCGAGGGTGTATCCAGCATGAATGCCGATACCTCGTAGGCTTCCAAAGCCGTCGCGGTTTGGTCCGCTGGGAAAACTTTGATGACAGGCAGGTATTTGCTAACCGCTCGGACGTGAACCGGCGATTCCAGCCCGTGCAACTGTGCCAGGTTGAAAGTCTTGAGCTGCTTCCTCCAGCCGAGATTGGTGAACTCCCGCATGGCATTGACCGTTACAGCCACCGTCTGCACAAAAGGTGGCAGCGTCTCGACGATGTGCATGGCTGCTTCGATGGGGATGAACCGTTTGCTTTTGTCGTAGAGGATAAAGCCCAGGGCATCCGCGCCCGCCGCAATGGCAGCCTCCGCATCGATCCGGTTCGTGATCCCGCAAATTTTAACGCGCAAGGGCATAAATATAAGTAACCGATTTTCCCGGCTTGTCGAAGAGGACGACCGCTCCTACATGCTGAACCGGTGCCCGAGATAAATCTCGCGCGCGATGGGATCGTTCAGGATGAATTCGCGGGTGCCTTCGGAGACGACGCGCCCATCGTCGATAATATAGGCGCGATCGACCGAGGAGAGGGTTTCGCGGACGCTATGATCGGTGAGCAGGACGCCGATGCCCTTGTTCTTGAGCTTCTGGATGATTTCCTGGATGTCGTGCACGGCCATCGGATCGACGCCGGCAAAGGGCTCATCCAGCAGGAGAAGAGTGGGCGACGTGACCAACGCGCGCGCGATGGTCACGCGTCGCTTTTCCCCGCCGGAGAGCGTGATGGCGACATTCTCTCGCACATGTTCAAGATGGAAGTCCGCGAGCAACTCGTCGCAGCGGGCATCGCGTTCCTCTTCGGTGAGGGGAAGCGTTTCAAGGATCGCGAGCAGGTTTTCCTCGACGGTCAGCTTGCGAAAGATCGATTCTTCCTGTGGCAGGTAGCCAATGCCGCGCCGGGCGCGCCGATACATCGGCATGCGCGTGACGTCCTCATCGCCCATATAGACATGGCCGATGGTGGGCGTCACGAGACCGACAATCATATAAAATGTAGTCGTTTTCCCCGCGCCATTTTTGCCCAGCAACCCGACGACTTCGCCCGGACCGACGTGAATATCGACGCCATTGACCACGCGTCGTCCACCGTATTGTTTGACCAGACCCCGCGTCTCGATGAGATAGGAATTCGGGTCGCTCTCCGGGGTCTTCATGACGGGTGGTTCGTTTTTAGCCGCTGCCGTGACCGGGGTTTCAATCGGCAAAGTTGGAGGTTCTACGCGCCGGGTCTTCCGCTTGGCGGTGCTGGGGGAGTCGACTATCTTTTGTTCCGTGGGTGTCGTTTGGGTGGCCTGCAGGGGCGAGTTGATTTTATCGGCGTCTTTGGCTTCGGGAACTGAGGGGGCCGGAGTTTCCTTAGGTTTGACTTCGGGAACCGACGGGCTTTCGACTCCCGATAAAAAAGAAAAGGGCTCGAACGAATCCGCATTATTTTCTTTAACCGGCGTCTTTTCGATTTTGGTATCGATGGGTGGCGATGCAGGGGAATCAGATGCGGCAGTCTTCGAGTCGGAAGAAAGCACGGAGCTTGGCGGGGGTTCGATGAAAGAAGAGTTGCTCGAGGATTTTTTCACGACGGGAAGCGGCGGTGGCGTGGCCCGGCGAGTCTTCGGCAGCGAGGCGCTACTGTCAATCTGGCGGGCTATTTCATCCACGGGCGATTCAGGGGATCGTACGATCCGGGATGATTTGGGCTGGGGTAAGCGGTGTTTCATGCCTCCGTTATTGTTGAGGAAGAGGGGCGGGAGTGGAAGTCGGGGTGCTGGAACCGATGCCGCCGTTTACCAGGATGGTTTTGCAGGGTTTGCCTTCCGTAACCAACGTTTGATTGGTCCGGTAAATGGTGATTTTTGGGGCGGAGAGTTGATTTCCATGATCGACGATCACCGGTTGATCGGTCAGGACAAACTTGTCATCAACTTGAAAATAATCGACCCGGCCGGAGTGGGTGACGCGTCCCGGTTGCGTGATCACGACATTACCCGTCGCGATGATATGATCCACCTTGTTGTCCTTGTTAAACATCACTTTCATTTCATCGGCAGTGAGGTTGAAGGCGGTGCCGACTACCACGACATTCCCGTTGAAAATGGAGGTATGGGTCGTCTGGTCGGAATGCAACTCGTCTGAAGTAATCACCGTGCTACCTGCCGGCGGCGTATCAGGGCTGGAGGTGTCCGCCGTCTGGGCCGATGACGGAAAGGTCCATGCCAGCAGCAAGACAACGGAAAGAAGCGGGATGCGATTGAGCAGGTTCATTTGGAGTCAGGGCTGGAGGGCGAGATCGGGGCCGAATTGGTGAGCGACATGGTTCCAGGCGATTCAGGCATGGAATCCGAGTTGAGTAAAGAACGGGGTGTCATCAATGAAGACGTAGCACCGGGTGTCTTTGTTGCTGCTGAGGCTGGCGAAGCGGAACTGGACGCTGCCGGAGTCAGGCTCGTGCCTGGATCGAAATTCTTGAGCGTGACCTTGACGTTGGTGCGCAAAATATATTTTTTGGTCTTCAAGTCGAAATCGCAGTTTTGGGCGGTGGCTTCCATGTCGGAGCGTTCGATTTGCACCGTGTGACTCGTGCGCATCTTTTGTTCGGCCACGTAAAGATCGGCCTGCGGCGAGGTGATCGTTGTCGTCACCACGGCATTATCGTAGATCTCGATTTTCACATCCTTGGTTTCCGCGCGATTTTGAGTAATGCCCGTGGCTTGCGAAGCGGTGAGCGACGCTTTTTTCTGGCCGTCCTGGTAAATTGGGAACTCGAAATTCCGGAAGGTCTGGCCCACCGGCACTTGTTGGGTCGGGGCGGCATCGTTGTCGGTCTGCGCCCAGGCAGCGCCCAGGACGCATGTGCAGATTCCAACGCTAAGAACGAGAGGCCTCATGGATCGCCTTTAAAGTTCGCAGCAGGCCCTCCATCTGCGCAAGTGGAATCATGTTCGGGCCGTCGGACGGGGACTGGGCAGGTTGAGGGTGGGTTTCGATAAACAGGCCGTCGATCCCCGCTGCCACCGCCGCGCGGGCCAGGACGGGAGCCATGCTGCCGTCGCCGCCCGTGCTCGTGCCATTGCCGCCGGGACGTTGCACGGAATGGGTTGCGTCAAAAATAACCGGGTGCCCGGCCTGGCGCATCAGCGCGAGGCTGCGCATATCGACGACGAGATTGTTATAGCCGAACGTGGTTCCGCGCTCGGTGATGTAATACTCCTTGCAGCCTGCGGAGCGCAACTTGGCCGCGATATTATCGACGTCGCCCGGAGCCAGGAATTGCCCCTTCTTGACGTTGACCGCGCGACCGCTCTTCGCCGCCGCGACGAGAAGATCGGTCTGGCGGCAGAGAAAGGCGGGGATTTGCAGGATATCAATGACCTTCGCGGCGGTCTTGATCTGGCCCGCTTCGTGAATATCCGTGAGCACCCGGCAGCCAAAACGCTTCTTGACCCCCGCGAGAATTTTCAGTCCCTGCGCTAGACCCGGGCCGCGAAATGCCTTGCCGCTGGTCCGGTTGGCCTTGTCGAACGATGCCTTGAAAATAAAGGGAATACCGAGATCAGCAGTCAACTCCACCAGATGCTTCGCGATGGAAAGCGTGAGTGCTTCGGATTCAAGCACACAAGGGCCAGCGACAAGAAAGAAGCTTTTAGTCGAGGTGGAGGGCGGATTCTTTTTCACGGGAAGCGGTCACTCTACCAAAAAACTGTGCCGAGGCGAATGGCAATTCACGCTTTCACGGTTACTAATCCGTCATGCTGAGCTTGTCGAAGGACCAGTTCAGTCTGCTTTTTGCATTCCTAGTTTCCAAGGTGCACTTGGGAATGAGAGTAACTTGGGGCTCGCATTACTTTTTTGTGCGAACTCTGTAGATGACGTAGCAAAAAATTAAAGCGAGAATTCCATAGACTACAGCGTCGTCAATGTGCCCAGACACGAGATCGGAAGAAGACATCGGAATCAGATGGATGGCCTCTGCGGCATGAAAAACCACTCTGAAAAAGCAGATGACAAGTGCTAGGAATAATGCGGCTTTTAGATTCCTATCCATCTAGAGTGCCTTTCCATTCCAATAGTCACTTCCTGGCCTCCTTAGTCCATGGCTTATGCACGAACTGACTTAAGGTGGCCACGGCTTCCTCTGGACTGTCTCCCAGTTTTTGAAGAGATTTGCTCTTTCGGTCACGGGCAATTTCAGCATCAAAAGCGACCAAGGCGGAACGAGGAATTTCGGGCCAAGATTTCACAAAATTCGCCTTTTAAGGTATCCAAACGTAATCCTACTTCTCCCGATTCGCCACCGCTGCTTTCACGAAGCCGCTGAAAAGAGGATGGGGGTGGTTCGGTTTCGATTGGAATTCTGGATGGTATTGGCAGGCGACGAACCAGGGATGGTCGGCAAGTTCGATGAGTTCGACTAATTTTTGATCGGCGGTTGTGCCTGCGACAATGAGGCCGTGTTGCTCCATCTGCTCTCGATAAATATTGTTGAACTCGTAGCGATGGCGATGCCGTTCGGTCGCGCGATCCGTGCCGTAGGCCTGCTGGATTTTGGTGCCGGGGACGAGATGACAGACCGAGGCCCCGAGGCGCATCGTGCCGCCCATTTTGACCACCTGCTTCTGCTCATCGAGCATTGAGATGACCGGATCGGGCGTCTCGCTATTGAATTCCGTGCTGTGCGCCTTGGTCAGGCCGAGGACATCGCGCGCAAAATCGACCACGGCGATTTGTAGTCCGAGGCAAAGCCCCAGATAGGGAATCTTCTGCGTACGCGCATAACGCGCCGCGAGGATTTTTCCTTCCACGCCGCGAACTCCGAAGCCGCCCGGCACAAGAATGCCATCGAGGCCGCTCAGGAATTTTGCCGCGCCATGTTCCTCGATCTCTTCCGCATCAACGGTGACCAGCGTCACTCCAGCATCGGCGGACGCTCCGGCATGAGTGAGTGACTCATAAATGCTCTTATAAGCATCCTGATTTTCCATGTATTTGCCGACCACGCCGATTTTAATGCGGTGCTTCGGCGTGATGATACGATCAACAAAACCGCGCCACGCGGTCATGTCCGCAGGAGGTAAATCGAGCTTGAAGTGCTTGACCGTCAACTCGTCGAGTTTCTCCCGCTGGAGCATGAGGGGCACCTCGTAAATGGTATGATTCACGTCCTTTTCCTCGATGACCGCCTCGGGAGTGACGTTGCAGAACATCGAGAGCTTGGCGCGCAATTCGCGGTCGATGGAATGCTCTGTGCGACAAATCAGGACGTGGGGTTGAATACCAATCTCGCGCAATTTCGCGACGCTCTGCTGCGTCGGCTTCGATTTCAGTTCGCCCGCCGCCTTGATAAACGGCACGAGCGTCACATGAATAAAAAGAGCGTTGTCGTGTCCGACTTCCAGCGCGAATTGACGGATGGCCTCGAGGAACGGCAGTCCCTCGATGTCGCCCGTCGTCCCGCCGATTTCGGTGATGACCACATCGCAATCCTGGAACTGTCCCACCTGTCGGATGCGCTGCTTGATCTCATCCGTGACGTGCGGGATGACCTGGACCGTCTTGCCGAGATAATCGCCGCGCCGTTCCTTGGCCAGTACCGCCTCGTAAATCTGGCCGGTGGTGAGGTTGTTCTTGCGGGTCAACTTGGCCGAGGTGAAGCGCTCGTAGTGGCCGAGATCGAGATCGGTTTCCGCGCCGTCTTCAAGCACGTAGACTTCACCGTGCTGATAGGGGCTCATCGTGCCCGGATCGACATTGAGATAGGGGTCGAACTTTTGGAGGACGACCTTGAGTCCGCGATGTTCCAAAAGCGTGCCCAACGCCGCAGCGGTGAGACCTTTTCCCAGTGAACTTACCACGCCGCCAGTGACAAAAATATATTTCATTTCTTTTTCCTCTTTGCTTTTCGAGTCGCAGGGACCTTGGCCTGTCGGCGCAGGGTCGTTTCGACGCGCGCCAAATCTGCGGGCGTATCGACGCCGAGGCAACGATATTTGGTTTCAATTACTTGGATGACCATGCCATTTTCCAGTGCCCGGAGCTGTTCCAGGCTTTCGGCCATCTCCAGCGCACTCGGTTTGAGCGAGACAAAGTGGGCCAGCGCCCGTGCCCGGAAAGCATAAATACCCACATGCCGCAACAGTCGGGCGTTAGCATCAAACGCGCGTTGAAAGGGAAGCGGCGAGCGCGAGAAATAGAGCGCCTCCTGATGGCGATTGCAGACGACCTTCACCACCTCCGGGCTGAGCCATTCCGCCTCCGACTCGATCCGGTGCGCCAGCGTGCCGATCGGTACGCGGGGACTTTCCATCATCGCCCGGATCAGATCGTCCACGGCGGAGGGCGAAAGCAGCGGCTCATCGCCCTGAACATTGATGTAAAGTTGTGATGGAACCTTATCGGCCACCTCCGCAATTCGGTCGGTGCCGGAGCGGTGCGACTTCTTCGTCATGACCACATCGGCTCCGAACTTCGCTGCCACATCGGCGATCCGGTCATCATCCGTTGCTACAACTACTTGCTCGGTAAGGCGGCTTTTGCACGCAGCCTCCCAGACCCATTGGATCATGGGACGCCCCTGAATCCGGGCGAGACTCTTGCCGGGAAAACGACTGGCGCCATAGCGCGCCGGGATGACGATGACAGATTTCATTTAGCTTTTTCTAAGAAACACATAATAAATCAAAACGACTGCTACCGACCCAAACAAAACTCTATAGGAAATGTGAACCCAAAGCCCGGCCCGAGAAATCTTTGGATTGTTGAGTGCGTTGTATGCCCCCGGTTTCAAAATCGCTCTAAACTCTTCGCGGTTCATTCCTTTAACACCTCCGAAAGCGTTATACTTTGGCTTGCCTAGTCTCTCCCATATATCGGGAGCTTCCTTCTCGATAGTATCCACGAAGTTTTTCATCGCCAGGTTCATTCCCTCCCACATCAGGGGCAGGACTATCCAGAGAACAGATGAAAGAGAAAAATTCATGGCCTTCGATTTCATTCCAATTCGTGAGTCTTGAGATTAGGCGTTGTTGAAGTGACCTCAAGAATCCATCGCGCGGCCTGAACCAAGTTTTCGGCAATATAATGGGCCTTGTCCCGGGCCAGGGCATCCTCGGGATCAGCGCTATTGAATCGGCTCGATTTCAGATGCGTCAGCAGCACCGTGCGGCATCCCGCGTTGATTCCGCATTCGATGTCGGAAAGGCGATCGCCCACGAAAAACGACTGCGAAAGATCAATATTATTGATTTCGGCGGCCTTGAGCAGAAGCTCGGGCGAAGGCTTGCGGTCCGTGGCCTTGGGATCGTCCGGTGCGGAAAAGGAATGATAAAAGGCGTGGATATAGTCGCCATCGAGTTGTCGCTTCATCTCCGCGTTCACCGCAAAAACCTGGCTGCGCGAAATCAGCCCACGTCCCACGCCCGACTGATTGCTCACCACGAAAAGCCAGAAATCCGCCTGACGCAACTCGTAGAGCGCCGCCGCCGCCTCGGGAAAAATCTCCACGAGCCCCGGATCTCCCAGATAGGGGACATTGACCATCAACGTATCGTCCCGGTCAAAAAATACAGCGCGGCTTTTCATATCAGACCTTCCATTTTAACAAACATTTCATGCAATTCATCCACATTCAAGGTGGCTGTACCGAGCTTGGCGACAACAACTCCTGCCGCGTGATTGGCGATCTCCACCGCCTCAATCCCCGTAGCTCCCGCTGCCAGCGCCAGGGTAAACGCAGCGATGGATGTATCGCCCGCGCCGGACGCGTCCGAGACATCAGGCGCCCGAGTTGGTGTGTGGTAAGGTTTCGCTCCCGGTTCGAGCAAAAACATACCGGCTTCGCTCAGCGTGATGAGCAGATGGTGGATCGTGTGCGTTTTCTGCAGAACAGCTCCGGCTTGCAACACGGCTGCCTCGTCCAGCGCATAGGGCAACCCGGCCATCAGAAAAGCTTCGCGCCGGTTCGGTTTTAGCACCGTGGCACCCGACCAGTTGCAGGGATTGTTCGGATTCGGATCGACCGCCACGATTTTCCCCTGGGACTTCGCCTCATTAATGACAAGAGTGAGCAGTTCCTGGTCGATCAACCCCTTGGCATAATCCGAGAAGATCACGGCATCGTAGTTGCGAATCTCGCCGCGCAACCGGTCAAAAAGCCATTTCTTGCTCTCGGGATCCAACGCTGCGCGCGTTTCTTCATCCAACCGCACGATTTGCTGCTGGTCCTCAATCTCGAGATGATCGTGGACCTGCCGGGTGATTGCGCAGATGCGGGTCTTGTGGGTAGTAGGGCGTAAAGATGTCGCGCGAGTATTGTCAGTCGCGATTCCCTTTTCTTTAAGAATCTGAACCAAGTGCAATCCCGGTTCGTCCTGGCCGATAACGCCCGCCAGTCCCGTCTGCGCCCCCAAGCTGGCGAGATTCAACGCCACATTGGCTGCACCGCCCGGATAGAAAGCCCGGCGCTGGACATCGACGATAGGCACGGGTGCTTCGGGCGAGATACGCGTCACCTTGCCCCAGAGAAATTCATCCAGCATAAGGTCGCCGATGACCAGGATTTTGATGCGCGAGAAGGCGCCAAGAATTTCCGCGAGTCGCGCCGAAGTAAAATGCATGGATCAGTAAATAAAAACTGCGGGCAAACTCCAAGCTCAATTATAAAATCAATCCGCCTGCGCCTGTCGAAGAATCTCTTTGACCAGCTCTTCATGGACATGGTGCTGGAGGACGTGCTTGCGGCCTTCCTCGGCTATTCTCTGCAGGCGGGGCTTATCGGCAAGGGCCTCATGGATTACGTCCGCCAGCAAATTCTCCTCTGGTGGATAGTAAAGGGCATGGACTCCATGGAGGAGGGGACGATGCAGTCGCACGTTGGGGTAATTGATCAGGGGCACCGATTTCATCAGTAGCGACTCATAGTGGCGCGCGCTTTGCCACTCCGCGCCTTCGGGTGAAAGTACCAGCCACGATTCGGAGCAGAGCCGTAGGAATTCGCGATGGGGCACCTGGCCAGGCAGGCAGACGCGAAGGCCTTTCTCCTGGAGTTCTTCCAAAATCCGTTTTCCGTCCTGGCGTACCGGCGAGTATTTCAGGCCGCCGCTGAAGAAAACGTCGTACTTTTTCTCCGGGGCAACGCATTCGTCATAATAATCTTGAAGATCGGTCCCGTAGGAAATGGGACGTATTTTCTTTACCCACGCGTTGTAACGGGGATTGCGCAGGACATTCCACAGATTGCCGTCGCGCTTCGATTGAAAAAGAAACGACTTATGGAGATTGATGGCGGGATGGACCTTGAAGTAGAGATGACACGCCTCCAGAAACGGATTCCGGATCGAGGGAATGATGGTCAAATCGTCGTAATCGTAGATGACCAGACGGGTGCCCGACGCCTTAATCGTCGGCAGGAGAAGGCGCGGTCCAAAAGCCGGAAAATAAAAGAGCAGTTTTTTGACGGCATGGGGGAGATTGCGGAAGATCGAGCGGTTCGGGCGCCAGAGCCCCTCTTCGCACGCATAGGCGATGATCAGGTCGAACTCCCGCGCCTGGATGCGCCGTCGCAGGGAGCGGAATTTCGTCCAGTCCATCAGGCTGACATCTTCCGGCAGGACCTTCGGATCCACCTTGAAGCAGAAAACCGATTCCGAAACCGCGCGAAAAGCGCGAGACATCCCGTCATTGACGTAAGGATGATAAAGGAAAAGGATTTTCATGGCTTTGACTGACTCAATAATGCCCTATTAATGTAGCGGCGGTCTATGACCGTCGTCTGATTTCGCCCTCTCTGTCATCCTGAGCTTGTCGAAGGATCAGACTCGCTCTCACGAGATAGAGGGACTAACAGGTTGGAAAGTCGGTGAATGACAGGATTAGCCGAATCCAATGTTCTCGCTGTCAGGGCATAGTTGCTGGCGAGATCGAGATCACCGGTAGCTTTGGCAGCCAAGGCTAGAAATACGTTTGAGTAAACCTTGTCAACCATGCTGTCAGTTTGTGCGAGGACTTTTTCCAGCATCGTTTTGCCTTCTTCAATGCGGCCTTGATCGATCAGAATCGATCCGCGTGTGCCCCGAGTGCTGATGCAGTCATTTTCTCTCAAGAGGCGTAGTGATAAGGCATCAGTGACCTCAGGATTGGAAGAGGGACCTTGATGAAGCTGCCAGGTCAGATACGTATCTATTATTATCTCAAGATATTTGGACTGCATCTTTGGGTGATCGACGAGTTTTAAAACATAATCTTGATAGCGCAGATCGCTGGAAGCATGCATTCGGTTGGTGATCTCCCACAAAAAGACGACTGTCTCGGGATGGCGTTTGGAGTTACTTAATAAGTCGGCAAGAGACATGCCTTCCAGGCTATTCAAGCTCAATTCACGCCTTAGGAGCGCCGCATTCACATAAGACTGAATCTCGGATTCGGAATACTTCAACGTCTTGAGAAACAGCATCCCGTCGTTGTAGCGCGTGGGACGGTGATACCATTGGAAAGGAGGGACCGTGCCAAGCAAGAGGAGTCCGTTTGCCAGGCACCAACCCGTCAAATAGAATGGAGTTTCCGATGAATCTTCAAAAGCCAGCCATGCCACAGTCGTAAGAAGCAAAAAAAGATTGGTCATGGGACCGCAAGCGATCATCCAGCACTGGCGAAAACGATATAGCCGAGTCGTGTAAAACGATGCGTGAACGGAACCGGAAAGAGGAGCCGAGTAGATTTTCCAAGGGAAGCCTATAAATCTGAAGGTCCACGGTTCCCATTTTGGATAGGCTTGTCCGAGTTGAATAAAGTGCACCTCGCCTCCAACTAGAACAGCGCCACAGGCATGTCCCAATTCATGAAGACAAACGGCTATTATATAAGAAATAAGGAATGTCGCTGCGGTAAGTATGAGGTCGAGCCTCTCGTTCTGAGCGCAATAGATACCGAATCCGATCCCGATCAGGATAAAGGCGACAATATTCCTAATGCGAGAGGCCTTTTTTAAACGAGAAACGTACAATAATGCCTCCCGTCCGTCTTATTGACTCAACTTCTTCACCAGAATCTCGCCGACGAGTTGTGGGTTGGCGGTGCCTTTGCTGAGCTTCATGACTTGGCCCTTGAGCGCGTTGACGGCGTTTTGCTTGCCGGCCTTGAAATCGGCGACGCTCTTCGGATTCGCGGCGATGGCTTGATCGCAGAAGGCCTCCAAAGCGCCGACATCGCTGACTTGCGCGAGGCCGAGTTCCTTGACCAGCGTGGCAGGCGATTTGCCCGTGACGAACATCTGCGCGAAGACATCCTTGGCCTGCTTGCCGTTGATCTGGCCGGAGGTGGTCAATTCCGCGAGTTCGTTGAAATAGTGAGGCGCGAGGCTGGGCAGGGGATTCTCGCCGGTCGCGGTGGCGAGGAAGTCGTTGAGCAGAAAGTTCGCAATGGCGGCACCATTGGCGGGCTTCGGCTCGGCGGCTTTCTCGAAGTAATCAGAGAGCGTCGCATCGGAAGCGAGCACGCCTGCCTGATACGCACTGATGCCGTAGGCTTGCACGAGGCGCAATTTCTTGGCCGCAGGCAGCTCCGGCATTCGGGCCTTGGCGCGGTCGTAGAGACCGTGATCGGTGCGCACGGCTTGGATGTCCGGCTCGGGGAAGTAGCGGTAATCGTGGGCCTTTTCCTTCACGCGCATCAGCGTGGTCTCGCCTTTGTCGTCGTCCCAGCGGCGGGTCTGCTGCTCGATGGTGCCACCGGAGGTGACCACATCGATCTGCCTCGCGATCTCATATTTGAGCGCGCGCCGGACGCCGCTGACGCTGTTGAGATTTTTCAACTCGCACTTGGTGCCGAATTCCTTCTGGCCGCGCGGGCGGATGGAGACATTGACGTCGCAACGCATTTGGCCCTTTTCCATGTCGGCATCGCTGACGCCGCCGTAGACCAGGATTTGCTTGAGCGCGGAGAGATAGGCGAAGGCCTCCTCCGGCGTCGACATATCGGCCTCGCTCACGATTTCCATCAGAGGTGTGCCCGCGCGGTTGAAGTCGATTCCGCTGGTGCCGTCGTCGAAGTGGAACGATTTCGCCACGTCCTCCTCGAGGTGAATACGCACGAGTCGCACCGGCTTGTCGATCTGCGTGGATGCCTCCTTCTGCGCATCCTTGGGATAGGCGAGTAGGTCAAGCGTGACCGCGCCGCCGAGGCAAAGCGGCTCGTCGTACTGCGTGATCTGGTAATTCTTCGGCATGTCCGGATAGAAATAATTCTTCCGGTCAAACTTGCAACGCGTCGCAATCTGGCAGCCCAGCATCTCGCCGGTCAGGATCGTTTTCTCGATCGCCTCCTCATTCGGCACCGGCATCACACCTGGCATTCCGAGGCATACCGGGCACACATGCGAATTGGACGGCCCGCCAAACTCATTCTTGCAAGAGCAGAACATCTTCGTGTTCGTCTTAAGCTGGCAGTGGACTTCAAGGCCAATCACGACTTCGTAATCGGCGGTGGTGAGGGGGGCGGTGGTGGCGGACATAGAATGATTATTAGATTGCAACTGATTGCCCGTTTTGGGAGCAGAATCAAGACAACCTTTTTGCTTAAGGCCTTTGGCTATTTGTTCAAGATCATTGAAATCGCTAGAAGATATTCGAGTCTTTATTTCTGGAAAACGTTCAATTGCCTCTAGCGTGCATAAAGCTAAATGCCTTGATGCATTAAAAAGTGCAAGACACACCACGTCGGCAATGAATTTTTCGTGTTCACTTGGATCCTCAAAGAAGGAAACGACAAATGCCGAAGAGTGGATGGCTGCGTTGCCTAAATCGAAATAATGCTTTCGTTCGGATGGATCTAAACGCTTTTCTAGAATAGTATTCCAATCCGATTTCAAATAATCTTCTTGGGTCTCGCCTCTTAACACCATTTGTTGCTTTTCAGGTGATAAAGCGATGAAGGGGAGCCACCTTTCGATCCCAGCACTTTTCAAATCGGCTTTTCTTTTGTCGATGAGTCTTTCAGTGCGAACAAGGCTATCTTCGCGTTCCTGCTTATTGTTTGGGTCAGGGGCGACGGTTCGATTCAAGCTCTTATATTTGACCGCACCTACCAGCGAAAAATATAACGTTCTAATTTTTAGTTCGAAATCGTCTACTGGCGATAGCGCTAGATAGTTGAATTTGTCGCAGACTTCGATAAGTACGCGCGATAAGGCAAGAATCGATTGTGAATTATCCGCAATTGCCTTCGGGTCGACTTTGGCTGCAATTTTTGTCAATCGGATGATTGACCCCGCAACACTGATTATCCTGTTCTGTAACCTATTTGCGACCTTGTGGCGGAAAGAGCTTAGTTCGTTGCTATTTAGTACGGTCGGAAAAACAATATCCAGGGTGGCATCGAAGCTCTGAGCGTATTTCAGTAGCTGAGCGTCGATTTCCTCCGGTGTTTGTTCTTTTTTGGGATCGTCGGTGTTCAAATTAAAGCGGCGGCTTCTCTTTGTGCCAGGGCGTGGCCTGCTCGTAGGCGTGGGCGACGCGGAACATGGTTTCCTCGCCCCACTTCGGGCCGATGATCTGGAGGCCGATGGGCAGCTTGCTCGACGTGAAACCGCAGGGAATGGAGATGCCGCAGATGCCCGCGAGATTCACCGCGATGGTGAAGATATCGGCGAGATACATCTGGAGCGGGTCGGCGGTGCGTTCACCGATCTTGAAGGCGGCGGTGGGCGAGGTGGGCGTGAGTAGCGCGTCGCACGATTCAAAGGCGACCCGGAAATCCTCGGCGATCATGTGTCGCACTTTCTGCGCGCGATTGTAGTAGGCGTCGTAGTAACCGGAGCTCAGCACGTAGGTGCCGAGAATAATGCGCCGCTTCACTTCCGCACCGAAACCTTCCGCGCGGGTGCGGCCATACATGTCCAGAATGTCCTTCGGATTCTGTGCCCGCTTGCCATAGCGCACGCCATCAAAACGCGCCAGATTCGCCGAGGCCTCCGCCGTCGCGATGATATAATAGACCGCCACGGCATACTTCGTGTGCGGTAGCGAAACCTCCACGATTTCCGCGCCCTGCTTCTTATATTCCTCAATCGCATCGCGCACGGCCTTTTCGACTTCGGGATCGATTCCCTCGATGAAATATTCCTTCGGCACGCCGAGCCGCAGCCCCTTCACGCCCTGATGTAGCGAGTGCGTATATTTCGGCACGGGCCGGTCGATGCTCGTGTTGTCGTGCGGATCGTACCCCGCGATGATTTCCAGCAGCAGCGCCGCTTCTTCCACCGTCTTGGTGAACGTGCCGATTTGATCGAGACTCGATGCAAACGCAACGAGTCCATAACGCGAAACGCGACCATAAGTCGGCTTCAATCCCACGCAGCTACACAGCGCCGCCGGTTGCCGGATCGAGCCACCCGTATCCGTGCCTAGCGCCGCAAAAGCCTCATGCCCACCCACCGCCGCCGCCGAGCCGCCGCTGCTCCCGCCCGGAATGCGGTCGAGGTCCCACGGATTGCGCGTCGAGCCCCACGACGAATTCTCCGTCGAGGAACCCATGGCAAACTCGTCCATGTTCGTGCGTCCAAAAAGAACCGCCCCGGCCTCGCGCAACTTGGTGATGACCGTCGCATCATACGGCGCGACGTAGCCCTGCAAAATCTTCGACGCGCAGGTGCACGGATCGCCCTTCACATTGATCACGTCCTTAATCGCAATCGGCACGCCGCCTAGCGGTAGCGCTGGATTCGCGACATCCGCCGCCGCGCGCGCCTTCTCCACATCAAGATGAAGATAAGCCTTCAGCTTCGGATCGACCGCTTCAACGCGGCTCGCAAGTTGATCGACAACTTCGCGCGGAGTGACTGCTTTCGATGAAAGCTTTTGGCGAAGTTCGGGAATGGTAAGACTGGTGATATCCATGGGGAAAATAGTTTAAGAAATTGCTAAGGGAAGGCATCCGCCGCTAGGGACAGCGGCGGCTACCACGGAAATTATTCGACCATCTTGGGCACGACGAAAAGATTGTTGTCCTGCCGCGGCGCGTTGGCCAGGGCTTCGGTCGGAGATAAGCTGGGCTGCAACTCGTCGGCACGAAGCCGGTTTTTCAAATCCGCATCGCCAAGCAACGAGACATGGGAAACGTCGACCTCCTGAAGCTGGCTGACATAGCCGAGCACATCGCCAAGCTGCTTCTGGAAGGTCGCGATCTCCCCGGGAGAAAGGCGCAGGCGTGCGAGGTCGGCGACATAAGTCACGTCGATGCTGTCGGATGAAGTTTCGGCCATAAGCTGTAAATGCTCTTCCGTTCGAGGGAAACGGACAAGCGTTTTTTCTGATAATGGATTTTGTCCCCCTGTAGCGGCGGTCTATGACCGTCGAACTCGGCGACATTGCTTCACCAACGGTCGGCGGTCATAGACAGCCGCTACAGACGGAATTACTTGATGCCCGAGTAATTCTTATCGTCGAACTTCACGAAGTAAGCTTCCGCCGCGTCATCGAGCATTTCCGCTGTGACGGTCGGCTCGATTTGCCGGTACCGGCAAACGTCGAGAATGTTGTCGATAATGTCGCGCGGTTGGCAGCCCCGGAGCGGGCGCCCAAAGGTGCGCATGTGCTTTTCCACGAAGTAATCGACGATTTCATCCGCATACGGCACGCCCTTGTGCTCGCTGACGATGCGCCAGATGGCCCGATAATTTTCGTGCGATGGATCAAGAATCGGAATCTTATAGCGGATTCGGCGCAGGAACGCGTCATCGACCAAGTCGCGCGGATTGAGATTCGTCGAGAAAACGATCAACTGATCAAACGGAATTTCGATCTTCGTTCCGGTATGCAGCGTAAGGAAGTCGATCTGCTTTTCGAGCGGAACAATCCAGCGATTGAGCAGCGTCTTGGGATCGATGCGTTGGCGGCCAAAGTCATCGATCATGAGCGCGCCGCCGTTGGCCTTCATCTGAATGGGCGCCTCGTAAAAGCGCGATTCCTCGTTCCAGATCAAATCAAGAGAACTCATGTTCAACTCGCCGCCGACGATGATGACGGGGCGTTCGATTAGGCGAAAGCGTTTGTCGTGCTTTCCCTGCAAACGCATGTCGGAATTCGGCGCGATCTCCTTGTGATTGTACTCGTCAAAAACCTTGATGATCGATCCTTTGACCTCGACCGCAAACGGAATGAAGATCGAGCCGCCGAACGATTTGACGATGCGCTCGCAAATGGAAGTCTTGCCGTTACCGGGAGGGCCGTAGAGAAAGATCGAGCGCCCAGAATTAACGGCGGGTCCCACCTGGTCGAGAATCTTCTCATCAAAGACCAGGCCGCGAAACGCATCGCGCAGCCGTTCCGCGTGCACGGTGATCTGCCGCAGGCTTTGTTCCGCGATGATCTTGACGTAACTCTCCACCGAAATCGGTGCGGGCCCGACATACGTGGTCTGCTCGAAGTATTGCGCGGCGCGCGCGCGGCCCGCATCGGTGATCGTGTAGACGTAGGAAACCGAGGCCATGTCGCCGCGGGTGATTTCGATCAGCCGGCTATCCTTTAGCTCCACCAGGATGGGCTCGACGACATTGTAGAAGGGCAAGCAGACTTCAGCCGCGATCTCATGCGCGACCATCCGGGTATTCATATACATCATCCGGAGGATCAAGCCCGCGATGACGGTATCGGGGATGTCGATTTTCTCCAGCGACTCCGGTTCAGCCGGGGTGAACAGCGACGCATTTGCGAAGAGATCGGATGCCATGGCGCTTTATGTTTACGAGGGCCGCCCGGTTTGCCAAGGAATAAGATTGTTCATTGAGGGACGCCTTGATGACCCTTGTCGAGATCGCTGCAAAATTTTTTTAAAACAATCTGTCATCCTGAGCTTGTCGAAGGATCAGTTCAGGCTGCCTTTTCTTTGACGTACAGAACAGATCCTTCGACAAGGATGACGGACTTTTAAAGTAGACTCTTTGAATAGAGGCTACAGTTCTGCCAGCACCTCGGCGATATGCTCGGCTGGCTTCACCTTCCGGTAAATCGCCTTCAGCTTGCCGTCGGGACCAATCACAAACGTGCTTCGCTCCACGCCCATGTATTTCTTCCCATACATGCTCTTTTCAACCCAGACGTCGTAAGCCTCGCAAATTTTGTGGTCCTCATCCGCCAGCAAGGGGAAGGGGAGCGAGAACTTCTCGATGAACTTCGTATGCTTCTTGGGACTATCCGGGCTCACGCCAATCACCACGGCGCCTTTTTTCTGGAAAGCCGAATGTTCATCGCGAAAAGAGCAGGCCTCCGTGGTGCATCCCGGCGTATCGTCCTTCGGGTAAAAATACAAAATCACCAGTTTGCCTTTGAAATCGGAAAGGGAAACGGTCTGGCTGGATTGATCCGGCGCCGAAAAAGCGGGCGCTTTCGAGCCGACAGTGAGTTCACTCATGCCTTGAACCAAGCAGCCGTCTCGGCGCTGTCAACTCAGCAGACTTGTATCGCGCACGACAAATGCCATTTTGAGCGCGATGAGTTATTTGAAGGACCTCGATTATTCCGTGGTGCAGCAGTGCATGCATTGCGGCATGTGCCTGCCCACCTGCCCGACGTACATGGAGACAAAACTGGAGCGCAACAGTCCGCGCGGACGCATCTCGCTCATGCGCGCGATTGCCGATGGGCAACTCGAGGCGAAGAAGGCCTTTTCGGATGAAATGTATTTTTGCCTCGGTTGCCTTGCCTGCGAGACGGCCTGCCCAGCGGGAGTCGATTACACGCAGCTTTTCGAAATGGCCCGCGCCGAGGCGGAGCGAAGTGTGGGGAAGCAATCGGCTCCGCGCCGGTTATTTCGCTGGCTTCTGCTCGACGTTCTTTTCCGCGAACAATGGCGGCTCCGTCTCGCGGGACGTCTCCTCTGGATCTATCAGGCGACCGGATTGCAAAGCCTGATCCGCCATTCCGGCGTGCTGAATTTACTGCCAAAATCATTGCGCGGTCTCGAAGCCAAGACGCCCGTAATCAAGCGCCACTTCTCGCCCGACCTCATCGCGCCCTTAGAGGTAGCCGCCGCTGTCCCTAGCGGCGGTTCGGCGCAGCCCCGCTACCGCGTCGGCCTCCTCACCGGCTGCGTCCAGGACCTAATCTACAGCGACGTCAACCGCGACACCGCCGACGTCCTCCTCGCCAACGGTTGCACCGTCATCACACCCCCCACGCAGGCCTGTTGCGGATCACTCCACGCCCATAACGGCGAATACGAAATGGCCAAGGCCTACGCCCGCCGTCTCCTTGATCATTTCGACCTCGACCACCTCGATGCCATCATCACCAACGCCGCCGGTTGCGGCTCACACCTCAAGCATTTCGATCGCCTCCTGCATGATGATCCGCGCTATGCTGCCAGGGCCGTGCAATGGTCGGAGAAAGTGAAAGACATCAGCGAGTGGCTCGTCGAAATCAATTTCCGCGCACCCGAAAAATCGCCAACAACCGCCCGCGTCACCTATCACGACGCCTGCCATCTTTGCCACGGTCAGAAAATCACCACCCAGCCCCGCGAACTCCTGAAAAAGATTCCAGGACTGGACGTCGCGCCACTAACAGAATCAATGTGGTGCTGCGGCAGCGCAGGCATCTACAACCTCATCCAGCCCGAAATGGCCGGTAAACTTCAGCAGCGCAAGCTCGACCACATCGCCGCCACCGGCGCGACTATTGTCGCGACAGGCAACCCCGGCTGCCTGCTACAAATCCAGAACGGTCTCGCCGCGCGAGGCATGAAGATCGAAGCGGTTCATCCCGTGTCCTTGCTGGCACAGGCCTATCGTTCGGAAAGTGGAATCAACCCTCCGAAAAATTATTACCGTCCCAAGCACGGGCCTGGTCGAGGATTTGACCTCCCTCTTTATTGAGACCTCTGCAAAGCTCACGATTTTAATAACGCCGTCATCCTGAGCGAAGGCGAGCCTGTGCGCATCCTTTTCTCAGAGGATTTACCCGAGCCGCAGTCGAAGGACCTATGTTGCCTCCAGGAAAAATATTCGCGATCACCAGAGGCACCCCGGCTTCAAATGGCACGTTCGCCCTCGTTAACCCTGTCAAAGACCTGCCTTTGCTCCACGATCACGCTGGGCGAACGACTTTCGCAGAGGTCTCTTATTGGATAAGAAAGATGAAAAGAATTTTGCGTCTTCCGCCTGGCTGATCGTTAAGGGTGTCGAATTTGCAGTTGCACTTTTATCGCGCGAAGGCACCCTCATCTCAACAACCAACCAGGAGTTTATTATGGGTAAAGGCGACAACCGGCAGAAAAAAGAAGTCAAAAAGCCAAAGAAGGAAAAGCCGAAAGTCCTGGCCACCCGCAAGACGAACTAAGGTCAGATCGACTTGAGATACGTCCTGCCATGATTCGCAAGGCCTTCGTCATGTCGGTTGATCCGAAGTTTCACGCCGAATACGAAAAGCGGCATCGTCCGATCTGGGCCGAACTCGCAGCCACGCTCACGGCGCATGGCGTGCACAACTATTCGATTCATCTCGATGAATCGACGCACCAGCTTTTTGGCTATGCTGAAATCGAGGACGAAAGCCGCTGGGCCGCGATTGCTCAAACGGAAATCTGCCAGAAGTGGTGGAATCACATGAAAGACATCATGCCATCCAATCCCGACGGCAGTCCCGTTTCGCGAAATTTACGTGAAGTTTTCTATCTCGAGTAAGCCCAAATCGCGAAGCAGGGTTGCCAACTCCGTGTCAAAACGGTTACGGTGATCGCTTCCCATGGCCAGCCTTAAACAAACCACCGTTCGCGAACCCCAATCGGTCAAGGGTTTCGCGCTGCACACCGGCTCCGATGTCACGCTCACCGTCAAACCGGCAGCGGCCAACACCGGCTATATTTTCAAACGCATCGATCTGCCCGACGAGCCGACCGTCACCGCGCACATCGACAACGTCAAGCAGGTCGAGCGCGCGACCACCCTCGGCGAGGGCAATGTCAAGATCCACACCGTCGAGCATCTGCTCTCGGCCCTGCGCGGTTGCGGAATCGACAACGCGCTGATCGAGATCGACGCCAACGAGCCGCCCATCGGCGACGGCAGTGGACGTCTCTTCATCGAATTGATCGAGAAGGCCGGCAAAGTTGAACTCGACGCCACTGTGGCCGAGTACGAATTGACCGAGCCCGTCCGCGTGACCGGTCGCGATGGTGGCTACATCATCGCGTGGCCTTCCGATCGTTTCGAAGTGAGCTGCACCAACGCGAACCATCTCGGCAAGCACACGCAGTTCCGCGCCTGGAATCCCGAGACCGGCAACTACGCCAAGGAAATCGCGCTGGCCCGCACCTTCGTTTTTTACGAGGAAGTGCAGCCGCTGATGGAGAAGGGACTCATCAAAGGCGGAAGTCTTGAAAATGCCGTAGTCATTCGCGGCGATGCCATTCTTTCCCGCGAACCGCTCCGGTACGACGACGAATTTGTCCGTCACAAGATTCTCGATATCATCGGTGACCTGAGCCTCTTCCCCTTGCGACTCAAGGCGCACATCTACGCCGTCAAGCCGAGCCACGCCCTCAACGTCGAACTCGCGAAGGAAATTTACAAGCAATACAAGCAGCGCCAGGCGCAGCGCGCGCCGTTCGAGCATGTGCCCATCGGCGAGGGCGGCATGGATACTGCCGAAATCATGAAGGTCCTGCCGCATCGTTTCCCTTTCTTGATGATCGATCGCATTCTCGGTTTCGAGGGCAACACCAAGGCGATCGGTCAAAAGGCCGTGACGATGAACGAGCCCTTTTTCCCCGGCCATTTTCCGGGACATCCCGTTATGCCCGGCGTCCTGCAAGTCGAGGCGATGGCGCAGGTCGCCAGCATTCTCCTGAGTCGAGCCACTGGAATAATGGGCAAGGTCGGCTATTTCATGAGCGCCGATAAAGTGAAATGGCGCAAGCCGGTATTCCCCGGCGACGTGCTCATCATCGAAGTGGAACTGACCAAGTCCCGCGGAAAAATCGCCCGCGCCTACGGTGTCTGTCGCGTCAAAAACGACATCGTCTCCGAGGCCGAACTCATGTTCGGCATCATGGATGCCTGACAGAAGTTTCGCAGGAGACCTTTGCGAAACTTTCACATTTAGCATTAGTCATCCTGAGCCTGTCGAAGGATCAGTTCGGTCTGCCTTTCTCAGATGTCAGGGCTGAGCTCCTCTAAAATTAAGAGTGCGGCGAGGATGGATCGTCGCTACATATTGAGAGACCGTTTCACGAAATATTACGTCCATCCATCATGCAGGAAGAGCATCTCCACCCCACCGCCATCATCGATCCCAAGGCCATCCTCGGCGCGGGAGTACAGGTCGGACCTTATGCGGTCATCGGAGCCGGAGTCGAACTCGGCGACGGATGCCGCATCGGCCATCACGCCACGGTCGATGGCCCGAGCAAGCTCGGCCCGCGCAACGAAATTTTCCCCTACGCCGCCATCGGCTTCAAGTCGCAGGACCTGAAATATAAGATCGAACCGACCTATCTTGAAATCGGGGAGGGGAACGTCTTCCGCGAATTCTGCACCATCCATCGCGGAACCGGTGCGGGCGCAAAGACCATCATCGGCGACGGGAATCTATTCCTCGCCTACTCGCACATCGCGCACGACTGCACCGTTGGCAACCACACCATCTTTTCCAACAACGCCACGCTGGCTGGGCACGTTGTGGTCGGCGATTACGCGGTCATCAGCGGCCTCTCCGCCGTGCACCAGTTCTGCCGCATCGGCGCGCATTCGATTATCGGCGGCTGCGCCAAGATCGTCCAGGACGTCCCGCCCTATCTCATCGCCGATGGCAATCCCGCCCATCTGCGCGGCGTGAACCACGTCGGCTTGGAACGGCGCGGCTTCACCGAAGTCGACATCAAGGCCCTCCGCCGCGCCTACCGCATCCTCGCCGACAAGACCCTCAACTTCTCCCAAGCCGTCGAAAAAATCGAAGCCTCCGAAGACGCCGCCAACGGCCACGTCAAACTCCTCCTCGATTTCCTAAAAAGCACCCAACGCGGCGTCATCCGCCCCGAGCCTCTGGCAGGCTCTTAACTTTCCTTTAGAAGACTAATCTGAAAGTACATCGGTGTACCGGAAAGCTTTATAATCCAGACGTGTTTTACCGAGTAAGTCCTTACGCATGGCTAAGACAACGTTACCAATCGCTCGTCGGCCTTCTTCTTGATCCGGTTCTTTGCCTTTATTATCGATTATAAGGTTTGTCAGATGGTTCATGGCCACAACCACTTCGTCAGAGCAATAAAGCCATGATTGATATTGCTCCTCAAAAAATTCTCTTTTTGTTTTTCCTTTCGCCGTGATGCCAACAAAGCCCTGCAATTTTAATAATAACTGAGAGTATTTTTCCTCTTTGTATTTGATGATTGCTTCATCTCTTTTCGATTTGCTGGTGAAATAATATGTAAGATATGAACTCACGACTCCGGCCAGAAGAGGCAATAAGATAGTGGTTATACTTTCCATGAGATTGATATTAAGAGCTCGTCATCCCGAGCTTGTCTTCAGCCAAGCTTAATAATCTCTTCCCAAAAAACAGGGCCGCTGATGGAGTCGACAGTGAGGGAAGGCGCGAGGGTGTAGGTCTTATCCCCAATGAGAAGGGGCTCGGCGATTTCCTCCGAGGCCTTGAGTTTTTTCAGTAACTCAAGGAACTGTCCCACGACTAACGGATCCTTGAAGGGGAGCGAAGAGCCTGCCTGTGGGGTAATAACGATCACCTCAGCTTCACGATAGTGAGTGATCTTTTCCAGAACGAGGGGACCGGAGTTGGAAGCCATTGCTATCCCAAGACTCTGCGCGACTTCTCGTCCGCGTCAAGGGTAACGGGATTATGTCGCAGATCCTCGCGTCATCTCGGAGCTGATTTCCTTCTGCGGCAAAAGTGCATTATCTTTCCGCAACGTCGTCACCAGTTCCGCCGTATCCAGTTCGCAAGCGGATTGTTTCAGCCGGATCGATTGCGCCGCTGCCGTGCCTGCCGCCTGTCCCATCATCGCGCAGGCCGGTTGCACGCGGATCGAGCCATGCACACGGACATCGCTGGAGGCACAGCGTCCCGCCACCCAAAGATTCTGCCAGCCCTTGGGCACGAGAATACCGTAGGGAATCCCGAAGGATTCCCCGACATTCATTCGCAGTTGTTGGTCCTTTTCCTTCATGAACCGCTGATATTCCTCCTCGGAAGTATCGTAAGGATGGATATCCACAAACTTGTTGAAGATGCCGATCTGGTCGGGAAATTCCCGACGCGCCATGTAATCGTCGATGTTGAGCACATACTCGCCCTTGATACGTCGCGATTCGCGCACGCCAATCAGCGATGCCGTGGTCACATGCTCCATTTTTTCGTAGCCGGGAATATATTTCCGATAAAACGCGAGGTAGTCCTGCGCAATCCTGCGGCCCAGCATCACGTTCCGACTCAGTTCCGAGCAGCGCAGCGCGTTAAGGTTGAAGAGATGACCTCCGTTCAGATACCCAACGGTTGGCCCGATCTGCGACATGCCCACCAAAAACGGATCCGGCTGGACAAACATTCCATCGGCAATGCCCTTGCGAATGACACCGTTGCCTTGTTCATGCCCCTCTTCTTTCCAATACCGGCGCACACGTTCCCAATCGATTCCGGCAAAAAGCGACGGCAGCGTCGCTGGCATGATTCGCGGCGTATCGCGCCCGGCTTCCCAACAATCGGCTCCGCACAAGTCGGCCAGCACCGCATCGCCCGTGCAGTCGATAAAGGCCTTCGCTGCGATGAACGAGTAGCCTTCGATGTTGTGAATGACAATGCCCTTCACGCGTTTGTCGCTGGCATCAGCCTCAGCATCGATCACCCGAGTGAAAAAGCGCACCTCCACTCCCGCAGCGGTCATCTTTTCATCGAGGATGAGCTTATAGCCCTCCACATTGAAAGGAATCCAAGCCAGAAAATGTTTGCGCCACTGCTCGGGCGTCACTTTCGAGCCAAGAAATTTCCGCTCGTAAAGTTCCTCGACGACTTCACGCATGAATCCGCCCACCATTGCCTCCACTCCGTTCGCCATAGGGTCAAACGCCGTCACGAGTCCCGAAGTTCCCATGCCGCCCAAACAGCCGGTCGCTTCGATCAACAACGTCTTGGCGCCTGAACGCGCGGCGCAAACTGCGGCTGCCGCTCCTGCGGGGCCACCTCCGGCAACGACGACATCGTAGGATTCCTCGATGGGGACATTCCGCTTCAAGACGTAAAAGGACATCCCTCGACCATAATCCGTTCGAGAGAGGCTGGCTCCGCGCTTTCCGCCGCTAAATTGACTTTTTCCGCTATTCCGACGATCTTTCTTCTGTCCATGCCCTACCTCGATGTCCCCGAGCGAGCCATTCAATCGTTCGAAAAGATCCATCAACTTCAGGTGACCATCCACGATCTCCCCGGATCGCTGACCTCCTCGCTGGCCCATCCCCGATTTCAGCACACGCATCCCATTTGTCGTTGCGTCAAAGCCAGCGGCGGCGAGCGACATTGCGCGACCTTCGAGATTTTGCGGCTCCGCGCCAATCTGCATGCTCTTCCGGAGGGCCGCTACCACGTCTGCCATGCCGGTCTCGTGGAGTGGGTCGTTCCGGTTTATGACCAGTTTGAATTGGAGTGGGTCATCTTCGCCGGCGCGAGAAGTCCGGGACCGCAGTTTCGTTCCGCGCATCGGGAACCGCTCACGCGCTGGGAAAAACCGCCGTGGAATCCCAAGACCCATCCGCTGCCCTCCGTGGACGAGGCGGAAGCCGAGCTTATCCTCGAACATCTGCGGCAACTGGGTGCCCGGTTGCATGCCTGGGCGCATCCGAAAGAAACTCTCCAGCCTCCTAGACGGCAGGCAGAACCCGCCTCGAAAAATCTGATGACCCGTCGCCGCACGTTGATCCGGCGGTACATCGAATCCCAGCAGGCACATGACGTCCGGCTCAAGGACATCGCCGCCGAACTGGAAGTGAGCGAGGACCGCGCCACGCATCTGATCCGGGAATGTTGCGGACAAACTTTTCGCGACATGTTGATCGAAGCGCGATTGAAGACGGCCAAGGAATTGTTGCGGCTTTCGGCATTGCCCGTTTTGGAAGTCGCGCTCTGCAGTGGCTTCAACGAGATCAGCCATTTCAACCGGCTCTTCCGTCGTCGTGCGGGATTGACGCCGGGGCAATATCGTCGGCAGGCGCTTTCTCAGTTTGAGAGTGGGGCTTAGCGGGGTTGTGGTAGCCGCCGCACGCTGGGCGGCGGTCAGTCGCCTTTCAACTACACCGCCGCCCAGCGTGCGGCGGCTACCTACTGAAGTTAAGCCGCTTCCTGCCACGAGGCATCTCCTTCAACTGATCGGTGAGGTTCAATAAAGAATCGTTCGCCTTGCACGATCTTGATTCCAGCCTCACGTAATTCTTCAGCGGACAAAATCGCGAGATCAGACAAAATGGCCTCTCTATCGACTTCAGGCTCGGGCACTCGCAGGTAAGGCTTACCCCAGGCGACCTCGGCCAGCCTCAGCGCAGCCGCGGTCCAAGTCCATTTGCGGCTGGCGCGTTCGACCCGGGGTAATGTCTCCCGAAATCCAATCGCAGCATGCGGGCAATCCATCGAGCGTTTCTCCGTCAACGCGACCGGATTCTGTCGCGCCCAAGCCTCCACCCACGAGGTTTCCATCTGGAGATAGCGATCCAGTTCGGCGAAGGGAAGGCGGTACTTTTCGCGGATCGCGGCGATTTCGCTCTCCTGGGTTCGGACGAGTTCAGCCTGCTCACGTTGCAGCAGAACAATATTTTCCACCACGGCATCAAGTTGCTCGCGACTGCGGATGGCGGGCGGCAGGGAAAGAGGTGTCATGTCGGCGTGATCAAGGTTCAAAAGGATTCTCCAGCGCACGATTGAGGGCATGACCGAAGCGTTTCTTATAAAACTCGATCAGGCTTGCTCGCGTAACTCGTCGATGCAGCCGCTTTTTATGCTCCGAGGAGTTGACCGAAGAGGCCCTGAGTTCGCCGTTATCGATTAGTGCATAAACGGTGCACCTTGAGACGGAGAGGAGTCTGGCGACATCTCGAATTTTAACCAAAGGGGGAATGAGCTCTTTTTTCGCAATGCTGCTGATTGTGATCATATTGTGTATTTAAAGTGAATTTAGAATGGGCTGTTAAAAGAGAATCGGCCCACTCCGCGTGAGAATTAGTAATTTCAGTCAACGATATTCGTTATATTATGTGCACTTATCGGTTGATTTGCGCTCATCTGTGCCGATTTGTCGTCAGGGTTACGTTGTAACACAGTAAAAAACTCGACAAAGTGCTCTTACGAGCTTTGTTAGACCTATGTTCACAGGACTTGTCGAAGGCACCGGTCGAGTGACCGCGCTCCAAGCACGCGAGACGGGTACGCTGCTTACGGTCGATGCGGGCTCTATTGCCAACGGTGTTCAAATTGGGGACAGCATCGCCATTAACGGATGCTGTCTCACGGTGGTCTCGTCCAAAGGCGCCGCCCTCGATTTCGATCTTTTACGAGAGACCGAGGCCGTGACCAATCTGGGCAAGTTGAAGCCAGGCGCGGTCGTTAATCTCGAGCGGGCGCTGCCTGCTCAAGGTCGTTATGGGGGCCATTTCGTGACCGGCCACATTGATGCGACCGGGACGATTCGGAAATGGGAGCAGGTGGGCAAGGATTACGAATTGCGAATCGGTATCGAGCCGGCCCAGGGCATTTATCTGGTGCCCAAGGGGTGCATCGCCATTGACGGGATCAGTCTCACTGTCGCTGAGGTGGGGAACGATGAATTTTCGGTCTGGATCATCCCCCACACGCGGTCGGTTACGGCTCTGTCTGAACGTGGTGTGGGCGATCTCGTGAATTTGGAATTCGACTTGCTTGCCAAGTACACGGAGAAAATTTTAACCATGCGCGGCTCGCCAAGAGGATAAGAGAGAAGAATGACCGCGCGCGAATTTGCTTATGCGGTCCTTTTTTAGCTGGGCGCACTCGTTGGTTTACGTGGTGCAGGGCGCGCGCGCTTTTAGAAAGCACGATTACGACGGCGTGATTGAGCATTACAGCCGCGCGATCGAGATTAGTCCCGAGGACCTCGACTATTATTACATGAGAGGCGGTGCTTATTGGCGGAGACGGCAGTATGGCCTGGCGGTGGCTGATTTCACGAAGGTGATCGAGCTGAATCCGGACGATGCCTACGCCTTTTACGCCCGTGGGGTGATCAACCGGAAAAGAGGATTCCTGGCGTATGCCTTGATGGATTCAAGCCAAGCCATCGTACTCGACCCCGAATATACCGCCGCCCTTTGTTTGCGCGCCGAGTGTTATCTCGAAAAGAAAGAAACCGGGAAGGCTCTGGCCGATCTGGAGGAGGTGTTGAAAATCGATCCGACGCACCCCAAGGCGTCACGGTTGAAGAAGCACTGTGAAAGTCTCCTGGAAAACGGTGACGCGGACAAATAAAAGACTGGCGATGGCCGCTGGGTTGTTTAGTTTGATGCAGTAATGATGAATCCAACGGTTGAGGCGCTTTTAATTTTGCAGGAACGGGATGTCCGGGTATCGGCGCTTACTGCCGAACTCGAGAATCTTCCGATTCAAATTGAAGCCGTGGAGGATGATCTCGCGGTGCGCACGGCCAAGTTCGACGAGACCAAGGTCAAGACACGGCAGATCGAGGCGGACCGCAAGAAGCTCGACCTCGACGTGCAGTCGAAGCAGGCCGCGATTGCGCGCTACCGGACTCAGCAACAAACAACCCGCAAGAACGAGGAATTCTCCGCGTTGAATCACGAAATCGAACACGCCGAGAAGGAGATTTCCGCCCTGGAAGACCAGGAGCTCGAATTGATGGAAGCTTACGACAAGGGGCTGGCCGTTGTCGCGCAAGCGCAGAAGGATTTGGCAGTTTTCCAGGAAAAGGCCAAGCAGAAGAAAACCGATTTGGAAAAACGGACTGCTGCCGTCACTGCCGAGTTGACTGGCGCGAAGGAAAAGCAGGCGGCTGCCGAGAAGACGGTAGATGAAGAAGTGCTCTCGCGTTACCGCCGGATATTGAAAAGCAAAAAGGATGTCGCGCTCGTTCCCATCCATGGTGGCTCCTGCGGCGGTTGCCACATGAAGCTGACCTCGCAAACCGTTCTATCCGCTAAAGGCGGGGAGAATCTGGCCTCCTGCGAGAATTGCGGGCGGCTGGTTTATTGGTTGGAGTAGGAATTAAATCCTTCGGGGCCAAAAACTGAGCCTAATAAAGGCCATGGCATATCTACCCTCTCATCTCAAATATGCGCTAACAGATGAGGAGATAGTCCATGCCGATGAGGGCAAAGACATTCTTTTCAAGCGAATCAAGATAGCTGATTTATCAGTAAACTCTCCTGAGATCTGCGCCTGCGATCCACTCGTCTGTCCGGAAACTCTATCCTTTGTACAAAAAGTTCCAACAGGACGGTTCCCGGTCTATTTGTCGATAGCTCATATCAACACTGATCGGAGAGTAGGTTTTGCAGCATTGGTATTTTCTACTAATCCAGTTCTTCGTTGGGAGATGGCGGTGCTTCCCAAGCAGGATGTGACCAAACTCAAGTCGGAAGAAATCTTTGGTTATGGGGTTGATTCGGGGACTGGGTGCTTTATTGATTCTCACGGTGCGGCCCTGCTTAATGCGCGAATGAAAGGCGATGATGCTTATTACGAGGTCATCACTGATGAATTGGATAAAACACAGGTAAATACGTGGGCTTGGGCGAATATGGAGCTTTCGAACAGTCCTTCGGCAAACCTTGTAGCTTTCTCGAGTGGGTACGGAGACGGAATGTATGCCTCCTATTTTGGCTTTGGTGAGGGTAAAGTGCCGATATGCGTAGTGACTGATTTCGGTTTGATTTACGAAAAATCACTTGAAGGAGAAAAAGTAGTTGAAAAGCCGAAAAATAGTCGGTGGATGTTCTGGAAAAAGTAGGAAAGGGGCTCGGGAACTCGAGTCATAAAGCAGGCTCCCCTCGCTCCCAAGTCGTAATGGGGAGCGTTCCTGTCGCCGCAGTTTCGTTGCCCCGCGTGAAGCGCAGCTTCGCAGACAAGTGCGGTCCCAAGTGCAACTTGGGAACGAGGGAGCGCAGAGAGGTCTTAATTAATCGGAAGGGAAGTCGATAATAAAGATATGGCCACGAAAATGCGCAAAGTAACTTGTTTGCTTAAACCGGCAATGGTGAAGCGGGTTCAGAAACGAGCGAAACAGTGGGGCGTGAGCAGGTCAGAGGTCATTCGACTGGCGATTGATCGGTTGTTGCCGCCCGAAAATCTGAACAGCAAAGTCCTCACGCCCATGCAGGTGTTAAATCGCCTGCAAAAACGCGGGGGAATTTCCCGCAAAGTTGCAGAACATTGGTGTGCTGAGATTCGACGCGAGCGTCGGGCTTCTGGCATTGCGAGGGGACGAAGGTTGGAACAGGCTTGGGCCGAAGCTGGGTTGAAATATTGAACGCTGAGGGAACCAATAGTTAGAGGTCCTTCGACAAGCTCAGGATGACAGATATTTGAAAAGCGCTTACGCGCTTGGCTTTGGTCGCCATAGTTACTTCTTCCGCAACTTCTCCCACTCCGCGAGGCGGGCCTTGATTTTGGCTTCGTAGCCGTGGTCGGTGGGTTGGAAGAAGCGACCGGGCTTGATGCCGTAGTTTTGCGGGGCGATGCCGCCGGGGAAATCGTGGCTGTACTGGTAGCCGACGCCGTGACCGAGTTTCTTTGCGCTGGGATAGTGGGCATCGCGCAAATGAGTGGGTACTTGGACGACTTCGCCCTGTTGCACCGCTTCGAGGGCGGCGCCGATGCCGGCGACGGAGGAATTGCTCTTCGCGGCGCAGGCGAGATAAAGCGTGGCGTTGGCGAGGGTGATCTTCCCCTCGGGCATGCCGATGAATTCAACTGCTTGCAGGGTGGAAACGGCAACGACGAGTCCCATGGGATCGGCGAGGCCGATGTCTTCGCTGGCGAGGATGATCAGGCGACGCGCGATGAAGCGCGGGTCCTCGCCCGCTTCGATCATCTTCGCGAGCCAATAGAGCGCGGAGTCGGGATCGCTGCCTCGCACCGACTTGATGAAGGCTGAGATGGTGTCGTAATGCTGGTCCTCGTCCTTGTCATAAAGGACGCGCTTTTTCTGCACGCATTCCTCGATTGTGGTGATGTCAATATGCACTACTCCAGACGCGTCCGGCGGAGTAGTCAGTGCGGCGATTTCGAGACCGTTGAGTGCACGCCGGGCATCGCCTTCTGCGGTGAAAATGAGGTGAGTCCGTGCTTCCGGCGTCAAATCGACCTTGAGTTTACCGAGGCCCCGTTCGGCGTCAGAGAGGGCGCTGTCGATTAGCTCAGAAAGCTCGGTTGAACTGAGCGGTTCGAGTTGAAAAATCTGCGAACGCGAAACCAGCGGGCCGTTGATGTAGAACGAGGGATTGTGAGTCGTCGCGCCAATGAGCCGCACCGAACCAGCTTCGACGTCGGGGAGCAACACATCCTGCTGCGCCTTGTTGAAGCGATGGATTTCGTCGATGAAGAGAACGGTACGCTGGCCGTTGACCTTAAGGCGCGTGACCGCCGCAGCCAGAACGCGGCGTAGGTCGGATACGGCTGCTTCGACGCCATTGAGCCGTTCAAAGTGGCAAACCGTGCGCCGCGCGATGACCTCCGCCAGCGAAGTTTTTCCGACGCCGGGAGGTCCAAAAAGAATCAACGAAGTAAGTCGGTCCGCTTCGATCAATCGCCGGAGCGGTTTGCCAGCGGCGAGCAAATGGCCCTGGCCGATATATTCCTCCAGCGTGCGCGGACGAAACCGCGCTGCCAGCGGCGCGTTGGCGGAGACCTTTCCACCTGCATTTCCCAAGGCATCGGATTCGGATTTAAACAGATCGTCCATGTTCTCTTAATGTAGCGGCGGTCCATGGCCGTCGCGCTTACTTTGCTACATTAGCTTAGCGCGCTTCGAGGACGAAGATAAACCGGCCCTGTTTGAAGTCGGGGCCGTTGATGAAAAGGGGCGTATCGTGATGAGGCTCGTACTTGCCCTTGGCGACGATAAAGCCGTCCTTGTAGATTTCATAGTAGACGGTTTTCGTTTCGCCGGGCTGGCAGGCGAGGGGTTCCACGCGAATGAAGAAATCGTTTCGCGGCACCGCCCATTGCTGCCACTCGTTGTCCATTTCGATTTCCTGCGCCTTGACCAACTCATAATAGGTGAAGCCGAAAACCGCGTTAAGGCGTTGTTCCAGCTTTTTGGGCGCGAGTTCCGCCTTGGGTGCTGGTGGCGTATTTTCAGCGAAGTAGAGACCGACCCGAACCTTATCGCCTGCCAGACTTGGACTGATTCCAAGAACGAGCAAAGTCAGAATTAACGCTAAAATTTTCATTTCCATCTCTTGAAATCAATCCCTTCGCGCTCATAAACGCTTGGTTCCTCCACGTAGGCGACTAGCGGCTTTACAGACGGTTCGGATCGTCCGCAGGCTTGGTCTGTCCCTGGGTGCGATGGATGACCGTTGTCGGGTCCAAATAGGTGGGTTTATCGGTGGCTGGCGCCAATCCATTCAGCCAGACCACCTGGGCCTGCGCAGAGTGAGAATAGAAACTGGTGGCGTAAATACCGGGCACTTCGCTATCGGCGGAGGCGAACGAAATAGGGCGGTAATTCATGACGACGCTGTTTCCCACGAAGATCAGGACGCAAATAGCGGCCAAGGCGATTCCGGCTCCGCGCCACACCGGAAGATAAAGCCAAGACCACCAAGACTGAGCCGGCTTCGATGAATAAAGGCGTTGCTGGAGCGCCTTCCAGGCACGAGCCTCCTGCCCCGGACGAACCGGGCAGCTCTCCAAGAGGAGTTTTTTAAGTTCACTGTCGTGCATGGACGTGGTTAACTGAATATGTCTAGTGGCTCCATCCCCTATGACGATGGATTATTACTATTAGTTCAGTTTTTCTCTCTTTTTCTTCCTTTTCTTTTTTTGGCTCTTTTTTCAGGTGGGTTTCTTTAATTTGGTTAGTTTGCGGCGAAGGTGCTCGCATGCGTAATGGAGCCTTGAATTAACCGTCCCCGGCCTGCATCGCAGGAGCTTGGCTGTTTCTTCGAGACTCATTTCGTCGATAAGGCGGAGCTGAATGACGGCGCGATGCTCGACGGTCAATTCGGCCATCGCTTCGAAGATGGTTTCGCGAAGTTCCGCGTTCTCCAAACCGATGCTCGCGGTAGGGGAGACATGGCCTTCGGGCATGGCCGGTTGATTTTCGTCGTCGGCCAGAGGTGAGAGGAAGGAAAGCCAGCGCTCGGTCCGCTGCCTTTTTCGAATGGTGTCGAGCGCCTGGTTGACCGCGATGCGGTAGAGCCAGGTGCCGAGCTGGGATTGGCCGGCGAATCTCCGGATGTCGCGATGCGCCTTGATGAAGGCTTCCTGAACGACATCGTCGGCGAGCGTGGGATTATTCAGGATGCGCTGGACGCTGCTCCACAGCCGTGGGTAATGATCGCGGTGCAATTCGCCCCAGGCGGTCTCTTCGCCTGAGATAAGTCGCTGCAGGAAGTCACGGGATGTGTCCACCCTCGATTTTAGGGGGCGACTTCAAAATAGGGCAAGGCCGCGTTAAGGCCGCAAGAAAAAGGGATTCACGGTGGGGAGAATTTGAGGTGAAATGGAACGAAGGCCATCGGCCCGTAAAAGCGCAATTACCGTGACGTTGATCCATAATTACATCTACCGCGAAATCATCCTGCTCACGGGAGCGATCATCGCGGTACTGACCTTCCTGCTGGTGGCGGTGAACCTGTTCCGGGTCATCCAGTTGATCATGTACACGGATCTGCCGTTGTGGGTGACGGCCAAGTTTGTGCTCCTGGCCATGCCGTTAACGCTGACGTTAACGATTCCTGCGGGACTACTCTCGGCGGTGCTCATCGTCTTCGGGCGGATGTCGTCGGATAGGGAACTCCTTGCGCTCAAGGCCTCGGGACTTGGCCTGGCGCCGATCGTCGCGCCAGTCATCCTGATGGCCATGGGCCTGAGCCTGATCGATTACTGGCTGGTGGCCTACGTCGTGCCGGAATCGCAAATGGAATACGTCAACATGAAGCACGAGATCGTGACCAATAATCCTCTGGCGCTCTTCAACCCGGAGGTGGTGGTCGACAAGATTCCGGGCTGGCGCATTTATTTTGCGAATAAGGAGGGATCGTATCTTAACGATGTTATCTTGTGGCAACTCAATGACCGGGGCGAACTGGCCTCCTCGTTGCGGGCGAAACGGGTCAAGATTGACCTCGATTTGGAGCACCAGCAAATGGTACTCAATCTCTTCAATTACCGGCAGGAGCAATACCCCTCGGATAATGATGCGATGAAGGTCAATCCGGGCGGTCATGGGGACCAGATAGCCGAGGCCATATCGCTCAATAGCTTTTACGAAAAAGCGGGAAAAAAGATCGCGTTCATGACGCTTCCAGAAATTGAGGATGTCATCTTCACGATGCAAAGCGCTCCGCCCGGTTTTCTGGCGTCGCCGTATCTGACCGAGTTGCAGGCGCGCATTTCGTTTTCGATCGCGGCGTTCACGTTCATCGTCGTGGGCATCCCATTGGCCATCCAGACGCAGCGACGGGAAACCTCGTGGGGCGTGGTGTTGGCACTCGTTATCGTGGGAGTCTATTATTTTCTCGGTGCGATCGGGCGGGGATTCAAGGACTACGCGGGGCTCTACCCTGAACTCATCATTTGGACGCCCAACATCCTGTTCCAGGCCCTCGGCTTTTGGCTCTTTTACCGCGCGAATCGGAGATAGACTTGATGACCGATTCTAATTCTTCCCGACGGATCGTCGGATTCGCGATTTTCTTTCTGGTGCTCCTGACTCTCTTCCGGCTTGTTTTCAGCACGCATCTCGAGCTCGTCGCGGACGAAGCTTACTACTGGGAGTGGAGCAAACATCTCGATGCCTGTTACCGGGACAAGGGCCCGGCAGTGGCATGGACGATTGCGGCGGGGACTTGGATCGCGGGTGACACGGTGTTCGGCGTGCGCTGGCTGGGCGTGCTACTCGCGGCCGGGACGGCATGGCAGGTTTTCGTTCTGGCGCGGCGTCTATTCAATGAGTCGGTCGCGTTGGCCGCCTTGATGATATCTGCGGTGATTCCGCTCTGCGCCGTGGGGTCGATCATCATGACGATCGACTCGCTCAGCGTCTTTTTCTGGGCGTGGTCGGCCAATCTGGCCTGGACGGCATTCCAGACCAATCGTAAAGGCACCTGGGCGTTGCTCGGTTTCGCAATAGGCTGCGGATTTCTCGCCAAATTCACCAACGTCCTTCAGCTCGGCTCCGTTTTTCTCTACCTCCTCTCTACGCCCTCGAAACGGCGATTGATCTTCAGTCTCGGGACAACCTTGATGCTCGTTGTCTTCGCGATCTGCACCACGCCCATCTTGTATTGGAACTGGATTCATAACTGGCCCAATCAGCGGGCCCTCGAATCGCGCAGCAGCCTTGATGTTGGATTCCATATACGTCCTCACGAGCTGGTCCAGTTTTTGCGAGACCAGGCCATCGTCATCTCGCCCTTGATCTATTTCGGCATGGTCATCGGCGTAATCGGGTTATGGATCTGGCGCGTGCACGAGGACCGCATCCGCTTTCTGCTCTGCGATTGCGTGCCGATCTACGCCTGCTTCACTTTTTTCAGCCTCAACGTGGCGGGCAAGGCCAACTGGACTGCTCCGGCGTTGATCTCGGGAGTCATTCTCATGGTCGTTTTTTGGAAGCAGTGCCTCGCCCGGTCGCGCGCGTGGTGGATACTCGTGGGACTGGCCCTGCTCGTGGGCTTTGTCGAAACGGCGGCTTTACATGAAACCTCGTGGCTGCATCTCAACCCGCACAAAGATCCGTTGCAGAGGGCGCGTGGCTGGGAAGATTTGGCGGATCACACGCAGAAATGGAAAACGCAATACTCGGCGGACTTGATCATCGCCAATCACTATTCAACGGCGAGCCTTCTAGCGTTTTATCTTCCGGGACACCTAACGACATACACGCCCACATCGTCCACCATCGATAATCAGTATGACCTTTGGCCGGGATATCAGGTTGGTCCCAACACCGCGGCGCTATTTGTGACCGATAGCAACGAAGCAAATGCTGCTCCGCAGATTCTTCAGAAGGAATTCAAGCACGTCACCCTGCTGGAAAAATTTTACACCCAGCACCACGGAAATCCCGTGAAGCAGTTCCAGATTTATCTGTGCACCAATAGGGACAGCTAATCCTTGTAGGGAATGGCGGTATAATCGATCAGATGCACCGAGGTAGTCGTGCCCAGGGACGTCGTGCGCGACTGGGTTTCATCCACGAGCCAGCTTCCGATGGCTTCAGGAAGAACGGTCCCGTAATCGTCCGTCAGTCCGGGCTTCACCTGCTGGGCGATTTTGAACGTGGAACCTCCGGTAAACCGAAGAACTATTTTGCGGTTGGCCATCCCGCAAAACTAAGCATGTCCACAAACGTAGGCAAGACTGACCTCAGCGTGGTACGGAGAGAGGGACCACCAAACTGCCCGACCTTATACGAGAGGAATCAGCAGGAATCGGTAGTAGCACGGGTTGAAATTCTACAAAAAAATCTTACGTTAAGATCCGTCATCCTGAGCTTGTCGAAGGATCAGCTTCCGGGGCATTGGTTCGTTACCTGCCCTCCTTTGATTGCGAAAGTCACTGGAGGCTGATCCTTCGACAAGCTCAGGATGACGGATTGTTTGTAGAAAACTTTACGCAAAGACTGAAACTGTACCACTACCCAGCAGTCTGAGTACTTTACTCCGGACTCCGGCTTAACCTAGCTTGTTAGAGAATGAAAACAGCGGTTTTTACCATCATTTGCCATAATTATACCGCTCAGGCAAAAACGCTTTTTCAGTCTCTTCAGGAGCACGAACCGGATTGGGATCGCTTTGTCCTCAATCTCGATCAGGAGTTGAATACCCCGCTGATTTCGGCCAGTGAAGCAACCTGCCTCACGCCGAAAGAGCTGTCCTTGCCTCATCCCGATTTGTTTTTCCTGCAATATTCCATTATTGAGGCGAGCACGGCGGTCAAGCCCTGGGCCGTTGAGCATCTTTTTGAGCGAGGCTACGAGGCGGTGATTTATCTCGACCCGGATATCAAAGTCTATTCGCCGATGGAAGAATTGCATCAGGCGTTGGACCACCACGATCTCATTTTAACTCCGCATTCCTTGCGGCCCTATCCGGATGAGCAATATCCCAACGAATGTATCATCCGGCTCTCGGGTATTTTTAATTTGGGTTTTGCCGCTTTTAGTCGCTCCGAGAATGCCAGGGCCGCCCTGCGCTGGTGGCAACTCAAGTTGCTCCATAATTGCCGAGTGGCTTTGTCGGAGGGAGTTTTTGTCGATCAAAGTTGGATGGACTTTGCCCCCCACTATTTTGACGCGCACTCCCTGATCGAACCCGGTTATAACGTTGCCTATTGGAATCTCCATGAGCGGAGGATTGATGGCGATGAACCTTCCGGTGCAGATGTTCCCCGGGTCAATGAGAAGCCCCTTCGCTTCATGCATTTCAGCGGTTATCAGCCTTCCAACCCGCGTGAACTCTCCAAGCACCAGACCCGCTTTAAATGGGATGATTTATCCAAAGAGGTGAGAGGTCTGCTCGAGGATTATGGAGATTGCCTCAGGAAGAATGGCTACGAGATATCAAGTCAGATTCCTCCGCAGAAAACCGGGGTTGAAATTAAGATTCCCCATTTTTTATGGCCGACTCTATTCCAACCGGACTTTGTTAATTTGTGGAAAGGGAAGAACGTATCCCGGACGGAATTTGCGTCGGTGACCATTCGCTATCTGACTCAGGCCGATCCAGATTATAAAAATCTCCCGCTCTTTTTAGGCCGTTTTTACGCAGCTCGTGGCGATTTTCAAATCACCTTTCCTGTGCGTGATGCGGGCATACGACTAAATGAGTTTTTGATCTGGTTCGAATCGCGCGGGCGCCGTGAAGGTGGCTTTGACAAGGCTTTCCCCGTTTTCGGTTGGTGGACGCGAGGGCTGGGAATCTTCACGCTCGCGCAAATGGCCATGCACCGGCTTCTGTTTGCCATCGGACTTGATTAGGTTCGATCAGGACGATTCGGTGGCAAGAGGAGCGGACGATAAACCCTTCGCAGATCGTCAGTAATTTGCGCTTCGTCTTTAGGAGAGAGAAGAGTGGCGTGATGCGGATACGTTTTTTCGGTGGCAACTTTGACCCAGCGATAGCCTTCCGCCTCGGTAAAATAGAGAAGGCAATGTTCCAGGACGTGCGCCATGGTTCCATCGAGCTGTCCTGATTCCTCCTCGAAATCCTCAAGCTTCAGATGGAGATCAAGCAGTTGGCGGAAGGCGGCGGATTTCGCCCAGAACATGGACCCGGACGGAAATTCCGAGATCATGTCGCGGTGAAGAGTAATTCCGGCCCTCTCGAGAAAAGTTCTGGCTGGCCGAAAGCAATGGCCCCAATTGACCGCCTTACGAACAATCGCGTGATGTTGAGGAAAGATGATTCCGATGTCATCGCGCTCCAGCAGACGGAGAATGGACGAAACGATTTCGCGGGAACCCAGTAAATTTGAGTAAATATATTCCCGCCATCCGGTGAGAGCCTCATTGAAAAGCGATTTCTTGCCGTGGATGTGAAGGAAGTAGTCGTAGCGCGAATAGACGTCCGCATAGCCGACCCATTTGGGTGCGATGTCCCGGCCTCGATTCGGAAAAATCCGTATCTCGATTTTGCCGTTGGCATAACCGGCGAAGGCAGTTGCGATTTGCTCCTTCTTTTCCGGGGTATCGGTCGAGATATAGAGATCGGCTTCGACTGGAATGTGATTGATATACCCGAGAAGTTCTGTGCAAAGATCCGGATAATAAATATGGGCCATGACGGCAACCCTCGTGATGCCGTGAGATTGCAGGGGCGCGGGGAAGGGGATAGCGAAGGCGTAATCCTCTTCAAGGGCAGGCCGGACACCGATTCCGATATCCAGCTCCGGGATATAATTGGGATCCTGTTTCTTCTCTTTCCCGAACCAAGCAGACACGGTGGCGAACAGGTTCATATCGTCGAGGCCGATTATTGTCCTGTGCCTCGCAAAGTTTCAATCGGTTCCAATTTAGCCGCGCGCCGGGCGGGAACGTAGGAGGCGATGAATACCGCCAGCACGGCCAGGACGGCGGCGAGGATGTAATGAATCGGGGACCACTCGACGATGAAATAATCGGTGCGCAGGATGCCGCGGAAATTGACCGGGATGATCGAGATAATGTAGGTCAACAGCGCACCCAGTCCCCAACCGAAGACGATGCCGACCAGCGCGACGCATGCCCCCTGCCACAGGAAAATGGCGGCGATATCCGTGCGCTGATATCCCATCGATCGAAGGATGGCGATTTCCTTGGTTCGTTGCATGACGGAGAGCGAGAGGACATTGAAAATACCGAAACCGGAAAGAAGAATGATCATCGAAACCACGATCCCGGCGGAGATGCGCAAGGCGTCGAAAATAGCCAGGTTCCCCGCCTGACGTTGTTGCCATGAGGCGGAGGAATGAGAAAGCAGATCCTCGAATTCAGCCGCCATTTCCGGTGCGCGGGACGGGTTGCGCAATTTCACCAGCATGAAGGACGTGTAGTAAGGCTCCTGCAGTAGCGACTGCGCGGTGCGCATATGCACGAAGACATTTTTGATGTCGAAATCCCAGACGCCTGTTTCATAGATAACGTCGATACGGAATCGGCGGCTCTCGTTGCCCGGACCGGTGATGTAGATGTTCTGGCCCGCGACCAGGCGCATGCGTTCGGCCAGGCTGGCGCCGACGCAAGCGCCATTTTGATCGTCGCGAAAATCATCCATCGAGCCCTTCGTCACCTGCTTGCCCAGATCGGTCGTGCGCAGATGCAGATCGAGATCGATGCCCTGCAGCGAAATGGCTTCGCTGGAAAAACCGGATCGCAGAAAAGCGCGCCCCTCCGTGATGGGTGAGCAGGCCACGACTTCCTTATAGGTGTCCAGCACCTTGATCATCCGGTAGGCATCGGAGATGCCGGGATAATATTTACGGTGCTGCTCGCTGGCGATCATGACGGTCTTGCTCGAGTTGGCATCCTGAATCTGGGTATGCTCTTGTTGAAAACGATCTGTGATCACCACGCTGCCTTCGGATCCCAACACGGTGTTGATATAGAAGATCTCGAATCCCTCGGTTTGCGCCAGGGCGGCGATGAACGATCCCACTCCAAAAATAACGCCCAACGCGCTCAGGCCGAGAGAACGTTTGTGGGCGAGGAGAAATCGCAGGGCGATTTGAAAGGAGGGAGAATGCACGTCGAAGGGCCCTTAGTAGAAACCCGGAACTGGGCGGAAGCCTTTCGACTCAATTGTCTTTCGCATTTAACTCCCGAACGTGCATTCCCGGTTTATAGAGATCCTGGTTGGACAGGATCACGGCGGTGCCCTCGGTCAGGCCACTCGTAATTTCGCTGGTCTCGAGCGTCTTGAATCCGATGCTGACTGTAGCCGCGTGGACGACCCCGTCTTCAACCGTCAGGACGGTGTAGCCATGCCGGATGGCTCGCGTGGGAATGGTCAGGGCATCTTTGTGTTCGCCGAGGATCACGTTCATTTCCCCGGTCATGCCCGGCAACAGGTTTTGCGTGGTATCATCCAGGCTGAAACGGACCGGATAGGCCTGGTTGACCGAGGAACTCCCGACCGATAAAAGTGTGCCGGTCAAATCTTTGTCCGGGTAAGCATAGAGACGAATCTGGGCTTTCATACCCGGTTTCAAGTCACCGATATCCTCCTCGTTGACACTGGCGACGATCTCATTGGCGGCGCTGCCGATCCGGCATAACTGGGTTTGCGGGGGAAGAAATTCGCCCGGGTTGGCGTAGATGTTCAGGACGATGCCGTCGAGGGGCGAAACCAATTGGTTCTCCTTGAGTTGGGCTTGCAGGCCATCCAAAATCCGTTGAGTGGAATCGACATCATTATCGAGGGTGATGGCTTCATTTTGAACCTGGTCACGCAACTGGATAAGTTTGTTTTTTTCCTTGTCGAGTTCGACCTGCGCAAGGTTGCCCGCTTCCACCAGCTTGGTGACCTTATCGACTTCGATTTCCTGGTTTTTCAGCGCAGGCGCGGAGGCAGGTCCAAGACTCTGGCGAATTTTAGCCTGGGCGAGATTCGACTGGGCCGAATCGAGTTGCCGTTGGAAGGTATCGTCCGTCATTTCCGCCAGGACTTGATCTTTTTTGACCGCATCGCCTGCCTTCACTTTCCACGCCGACAACATCCCGTTATTGCGAGTGCGCACAATGATCTGTTCGACAGGATCGACGTTGACGGTTCCGTAGACACTGGTGACTGCCGTTCCCCGCTTCACATAGGCGACTTCAGCGGAAGCAATCGTTGCGTAATAATAGTAGTAGTAAGCGCCTCCGCCACCGGCGCAGAGCAGCAAAAGTACCCAAAGGATCCAGGTCCGGGCAAAAAAACCGCGACGCGGAGGCATTCTTTGGGCGGTTCGCGGAGGGTTCATGGTTGGGCTTTGAGACATGGAAAACAACCGTACCTTTCCTCAGGAAACGGCACACATTTTAAGGGTGAGGCTCTGGCGGTGCGGAACGAACTATCTTTAGCCCATGGCCCAAGGCATGGTCAAGTGCCGCTGCCGCGAGGCTCAGTTGGTATTCAGAAGTCAGATGAAGCAATTCCTGGGTAAGGATATCGTTTTCAAGGTTCACCTTGTCGAGTTGTCGCAATTCCCCGGCTTGATAGGATGTCTCGGCAAGATGGCGCAATTCTTCCGGTTTCGGTTGGTCGTCCATCGCTTTCAAACTCTTTCTTTGCGTGATGATCCTGGCGACGGCGCCGCCGACTTCCCCGGTGATGGATTGTTTCAACTGCGTCAGCGCCACATCCCGTGAGGCGATCATCGCCTTGTCCGACATCTTCACTCCGCGGAGATTACCGCCATCGAAGAAAATCCAAGTGGCGTAAAGACTGAACGGCAACTGGGTATCGCCCGGCGCCACCACGGTGGAGGGTTGACCATAGTTCGCTTCCGCATTGAATGCGTTGGCGAACGCCAGGCTGGGAGGTTGAATGGTTGAGTTGGAAGAAATGCCGACGATCGGATAGGCGTTTTGCATATCGATCTGAATTTGTTGCTCAGCTGACATCTGTTGCGATTCCAATAATTTTAAATCCTCGCGATCTCGCAAGGCCTCGGCGATTAATTCGCCGGTATCGAGATTCGCCGGAAGCGTTGTGCTGTAATTGCCAACAAAATGCGCGGATTGCGGCAGGGACTGGCCGAGCAGGTTTTCCAGGACTAGTTTGGCCTGAGTGTAAGCCAGTTCGGTGTTGGCCAATTCCTGGGTGGCGAGGTTGGCCTGGACCTGAATATTCGTGACGACACTTTTCTGGACCTGTCCCCCGTCGAAAAGCTGCTGGGCGGATTTGATTGCCTGGGTCTTGTCGTCCGAGAACTGTCGAATGATCTCGACCTGGTCATGCGCAGCCAAGACATTGGTGAAGGCCTGTCGAACCTGAAAAACGACATCGTTCAACGTCTGCCGATAGTTGATGTAGGCTTGGTCTGTCGTCAGACGACTGAGACGCAATTGCGGGAACGTTGCGTGATTGTAGAGAACTTGTTGAAACTGGACGTAAAATTCCAACGGCGTCGTTAGGCCCTGTGCGTCCAGGGTGGGATATAAAATGGCGCGGAGTTGAATCACCTGCCCCTTGGCCGCGAGGAATTGATTCGAAGCGAGACGCATTTCTGGATTGTGATCCGCGGCGATTTGCAGGCATTGGTTGAGTGAATACGTTGGCGGCGATGGGGCCGCCTGACCGGGGATCATCCACCCCATGAAAAAAAGGACGAGCGACGTACTAAAGAAAATCTTTTTCATGACTAGTGCACAGCGCCGGAAGGCGTCGCAAGCGGCGGCGGCAAGGTCGGTGCGGTCGAGGGAGTATAGGAGGTCACGCCATCTTTGGGCCAATCGACAAACTTGAGTGAAATGGCATGTTCGAGATCGGCCAATGCATCCAGATAGAGTTGTTTCGTTTTGATTTCCTGCGTGCGCGCATCGGTCAGGTCCAGAGTCGCCTGCAGGACATCCAGCAACGTGGCGTAACCGGTATCGGACGAAAGCTGCGCCAGCTTCACCGATTCCTCGGCAGTTTTAACATTGGCGACCTGGGATTGAACGGTTTGCTGGGCGGTCAGAAGTCGGGCGTAAGCATCCCGCACCTCGCTTTGAATTTGCAGGCTCTTTTGATCTTTCGAAATGTGAGCTGTGCCCAAGACGGCGGTATCGGACACCGTTTGTCCTTTGCTCGCGAAGCCATCGAAAATGTTCCAGGTTCCCAGCAAGCCCACGGCGTACTGATTGACCGATTGATCAAAGGAACTGTCGTTTTGATCGCGCAAGGCCTGGTCGCTCACATACGCGTCGACTTTCGGCACCAGCGCCGCCTTGTCGATTTGGATCTGCCGCTCCGCCATGTCGATCTGTCGATCGAGAACCTGCAATTCAGGACGACGATTCATGGCCAACGTGATGAGGTCGTCCACTTTGATATTGCCCACGAGTGGACAATCGAGATTTTCTTGAACGGTAAAAGGTGGACTGAAGGGCGATTGATTTCGAGGCCATGGCACGTTCAATAATTGGGCCAGGGCAATTTCCGAGGCGGTCAGGTCGTCCTGCGTTTGATAGAGAATGGACTCCTGGTTTCCAATGTTCACCTGAATGCGAAGGACGTTAAAGCGGGTGGTTCGGCCCGCGTCAAAGAGCGCCTTTTGTTGGGCTTCCTGTTTTACCAGCAGGTCGATGCTCTGCTGCTGGGCCACAATTTGCGCCTCGTTGACCACGATGGCATAGACCGCGTACTTAACTGCCCTCAAGGCCTGATCAATCGTTGCCTGAAATTGGAGCATCGAGCTCTGATGCTGAAGATTGGCGATGGCGATCTGTTGCCGGTTAATTCCTCCGGAATAGAGACTTTGCGTGGCGATGATTTGAACGACCCAGAAATCCCGGAACCGCTGAATGCTCGGATCGTTTCCCTGGGCTAATAGATCATCGTTTCTTTCTTCTATACGACCATTGGTGCTCAGTTGAGGATAGAGCGTTGATTTCGCTGTGATTACCAAGCCCTGCGTTCTTTCTATTTCCTTTTGAGCTTTGAGGATATCGGGATTCCGTTCCAAGGCCAATTGCAAGCAATCGTTCAATGAATACGTGGGAGCCGGTTGGCCTGGAACGGGTAAAATCGGTGCGGCTGTCGCAGGATTTGATAGAAGAATATTTAGAAGATAAACGTAAGCTAAGATTGAAGACGAATGAGCTAGAATGTTTATTGGGCGGTATATATTCAACCTGCGAAAAATGAAATGCATGAATTGAAGAAAAGGTGGTATCACCCGTGCCGAAACGATATGGTTAAAGCCCACCGGCCCTCGAATTTAATGCTTTTACCATCGTTTATAAATACTTCCAAGCCCCTTTTGGAACGGTATCAATCCGACCAAGGCACCAAGCTGCGCCTGAAGTATCAGCCCTACTATCATAGTGCCGAAGTACAGGATGGATCTCATGTAGTTGTCGCTGGTCGCCGCATGTTGATGATGAGCAGCAACGAATATCTAGGCTTGAGCTCTCATCCCAGAGTTAAGAAGGCGGCCTGTGATGCGATCAACGAATGGGGCACCAGTCCTTGCGGATCGAGATTGGCAAATGGCAGTCGGCATTTTCATATAGAACTCGAAAATGCCTTGGCCGAATTTCTTGGCGTTGAAGCATGCCATGTGACTTCCGCCGGCTACCTCGCCTGCATGGCCACGTTAAGCACGCTCGTCCGTCATGGCGATGCGCTGATCGTGGATAAAAGCATTCATTCCGCGTTATGGGATGGCGCGGTTCTCAGCAATGCCGAAGTCGAACGCTTTAGCCACGAGGACATTCCCGAACTGGAAACCCTGCTCAGTTCGTTGCCGGCCAGTCAGGCCAAGGCCATCGCGATTGACGGCGTTTATTCGATGGAGGGCCACGTCGCATCGCTGCCGAAGATTGTTGAACTGGCGGAACGGCATAAGGCCATTGTCATTATTGACGATGCCCACGGGTTCGGCGTCCTGGGACGAGAAGGCCGCGGCATTGCCGATCATTATCAACTGAGTAAACGGGTCGAGGTGGTGACGGGAAGTTTCTCCAAGTCTCTGGCCAGCACGGGTGGTTTTATCGCTGGCAGTCGTCAACTCATCGAATTTCTCCGGACCAATTGTCGACAGATTATCTTTAGCGCGGGACTTCCTGCATCCCAGGCGGCCGCCGCGTTGACGGCGCTTCGTGTCATGCAGGAAGAACCAGAGCATCGCCAGCGCCTATTAGAAAACGCCGCTTACTATCGCGCGGGGCTGCATGAACTCGGAGTCGATTACTGGAACAGCGTCACACCGGGACACTGCATTGTTCTCGGCGACAAGGAAAAATGTTATCGAGTTTGGTCCATGCTATGGGAGCAGGGCTATTTTACGGTGATGGCCATTTCACCCGGAGTTCCTGCCGGTAAGGATCTGATCAGGACTTCGGTTACAGCGCTGCACACCACGGAGCAGATCGATCTTTTCCTTGCAGAATTGGGCAAGGCCCTTAAAAAGGTTGGGTTTGTCGCGCGGAACCGGGAGTTGGTATCAACAACGTAAAACAAAACGGTCAAAGCGAACGCATTGTCATGGATGAGGTAGAATTACGGACTATGGAAACGACCGATAGCGCAACGCTGACGCCAGAACAGGAAGCCAAGCTCCGCGAATCCTTCAAGCGGTGCAGTCCTCAAACCATTGAGGCCATCCTTCGTTTTCGGAACGAAAAGAAGATCAGTTCGGTCATCGTTGCCGTTCACGGTATTATTGAGCGATACGTGAAATCAGAAGAGGCGCAGGGAATCAGCACCCGCCCCGATAGCGCGCGCCTGGGTGAGGATTTGGGCATTGATTCGCTCACCATGCTGGAGATTGTGATGTCGATTGAAGAGGCGCTTGATTTTCGCATCGAGGACGCGGATGCGCGCAGCATACGGACTCTTGGTGATGTTCGCCGCTATGTGGATGATCGCGTGCATGGCCGCGCGGTTTCCCTTGTCGAGGTGGAAGGCTATGACCGTGACCGGCTCTGCCTCATTTTGCCTCAGCAACCTCCCTTCCTGTTTCTCGACAAGGCTGAGATTCAAGGCGATTGCATCCGTGCCAGCTATCTCTTCAAAGGGGATGAATTCTTTTTTGCCGGACATTTCCTCAACGATCCGGTCGTGCCAGCCTCGATCGTTTATGAGGCACTGGGGCAGGCGTGTTGTCTGTGGATCCTGGAGCGCGTTCCCTCCCGCTTGGATCAGGTTTTGACCACGAACCAGATACTTTTTGTCGGAATGGACGAAGCCCGATTCTTCAAGCGCGCCAAGCCGAATGATGAAATTCATGTCAGCCTGACTTTGACCCGGCTTCGCGCGCCGTTGGCCATCTTCGCGGGAGAAGTCAAAGTGCAGGATCAGCTTCTGGCTCGCGTGGAGGGGTTAACCCTGGCCTTCGGCAATTTCAATCCTGCTAACTTCGATGCCGCGCCTGGTGCCGCTTCAGATGCACCTCACGGCGGTGAGATCGAAAACAATCACAAACCTCCGGTGCCGACTGAAAAAGAAGTTGCTTCTCTCAATCGCAACAAGATTGAGGTCTAGGGCCAATATTCTAGCTGGAGGGAGGACGCGTTCCTGTGCGTCCCTCCAAAAAAAAATCCTAGGGTCTATTCATACTAAAGGTGACTCGGTCAGGAGTCCCAACGGGGCGGCATAACCAGAGCCTAGGGCAACGCCCTGGGTAAAAATTCCTCTCTGGTACAAGCCCTGAAGGGGCGTCCTAAAATAATGATCGGATTAGGTCGCCCTTTCAGGGCTCCTCCCGCTTTTTTTCCATCACCAGGGCGTTGCCTTGGGCTAGGACTAGATCGCCCCGTTGGGGCTGAAGGCATTCCGAAGGTTGACTCCGCCTTTAGCGTGAACAGGCCTCGGCATTTTTCGATGTCAGGGCCGAGAGATTGATGTCCTTGTTGAAATCGAGGATGTGCCCCTGAGCATCTGGAGTTTGTGCCCGGATGGAGAATGTGAGAACGGCCATACCGATAATGGCGAGACAGTTTGTCCGGCAAATTCGATAAGAAGATGCGATCACTCGCACTATTAACCCAAGCGGACTTGAACAGTTGCGCAGGAAACCTCCGGCGAGCCGTCGAGTGGGAAGGGGATGTTACTGCGGATAAAGATAATCGTAAGCCGTTCCCGGGCCCTGATAGACAGTGGTCATTTTCGTATTATCAAAACTTCGCGCATTTTCCACATGCCCATCGGCGAAAACGAGATTAACTGACCCACCATGGATGGTGATAGATGTTACGGTGCCAGCGGCTGCCATGGCTGCTGTGTATCCATTGAAGGCGGGATCCTGTGTGTAGTCATCCTTATCGCAGTCATCGACGCTGAACGATCCTGGGAAAGCGATGTCGCCAGCCATAATGTACGAACTGGGAGAGCGTATTTTGATCAGGCTCACCGGGCCAAAGCCACCGAGTTGAGCTTGTGCGGCATGAGAGCCATTGAAATAGCTATAGTATTTATTAGTGGGTATCAGGTTTCGATCGGGACACTGGAAAATGCTCCCCCCACTTGCGTTTTCCACGGCCGATCCGACGCCCAAGTATGGTTCCAATTGTTGCGTCCAGCCGTATTGTCCGGTGACGGGGTCCTTGGCATTGTAGGCAATTATACTGCCCGATTCCGGCAGATTCCCGTTATTGTCTCCCGCAAACATAATCATGGCTGCGCCGATATTGCGCAGATTGGAAGCACACTTGGCGGTGCGGGCATGCGATATGGCCGAATTGAGGGCAGACCAAGAGACAGCAGCCAAGATGGCGATAATCCCCATCACAACCAGAAGCTCGATCAGGGTAAATCCGCGGGTAGAATTTCGTTTATTAATTAGAGTATTCATGGGCAAAGCGTTTCTTTCCTAAAGATACATCTCAAATGAAAGGAAAGGTGTGGATAGGTGTATCCACTCTACACCGTATCCCAAGGGTGCATTAAGTGCAATTTCAATAGCGCTCGCCACAGCGTCTCTTTGAGTATGGAAGCAACGAGGCCTTGCCCTCTTTCGGGAATGCGTCCTAGAATGCCTTTTCTCAAAACTCATCCCCACCATGAAATACCTTATCCCCACGCTGGCCGTACTTCTTGTCTCCACCCTTTTCCTTCGCGCCGATAACATGGACAACGTCGTCCAGACCGCCACGCAGATCCTGGAAAAGCGGCAGGGCTCCGTTGATCCCATTCCGAATGAGATTCTGGCCAATGCCAGGGGCGTGGCCATTTTGACGATTACGAAGGGCGGCATCGGCATCGGCGGGCAGGGCGGCGAAGGCATCATCGTCGTGCACCATCAGGATGGCAATGCACCCAAGGTCTGGCGTGCGCCCTCGGCATTCAGCATCAGCGGCGCCAGCATCGGAGCGCAAATCGGTTTCTCCACCATTCGCTATATTATTATTCTTAACACAGAAAGCGCCATCGGGCAGTTCGTCGGGGTCGGTAAAATCAAATGGGATGCCACGGCCGCCGGAACAGCAGGTGAAGACACCGGCACAGCGACGGAATCGACCCGCGACCTCGAAAAGCACGCCGTCCTGGTTTACCGGGATTCCGGCGGTCTTTTTGGCGGCGCCACCTTGGGCGGAAGCTCCATTGAAGTGGATGATGACGTCAACCAAAAGGAATACGGTCCCCACATCCACGTGCGGGACATTCTTGAAGGCAAAGTCCAGCCCCCGCCCTCGGCCACGCGCCTCTATCAGATCCTCGACGGAAAACGGGATTAGAAAGTCCCGGATGGGTTTCTGGAAGTGGTAGCCCGCGATCTCCGAGCGCGGGCCTGCTTTCTGACCGTCGCCCAGAGGTCGACGGCTACCACGGAGGGAAGGCACCGCCACCCAGCGTGTGGCGGCTACCAACGGAAGGTGCGACGACTACCTCTGAAATGCTTCGAAGTTCTTTACTTTAACCGGTACTTAGCGGAACGCCGCCCAGATGCGGTGAACGTCGTCGTGGTCGTCAAGTAATTGCAGAAACTCGCCGACCTCCGCGCGTTGCTCGTCCGTGAGCTGGGGCATATTCTTGGGAATGTAGCCCATTTCGCTCGTGATTACCGTCCAGCCATTTTTAGTGAGCCACTGGGAGACCGTATGAATGGCCGCCCGGTCCGCGATGAATCGTGCTCCAGTGGCACCCTCGGGAATGTCATCGTTCTGGCCGTGATTCAACGGTTCGACTTCGTTGGCGCCCGCTTCGATGGCGGCGGCTTCGATATCGGCCGCCGCGTCGGGATGATGCGCCTCGATCAGGCCGACGTGATCGAAAAGAAATTTATTGCTGCCCGCCACGCCCAATTGCCCCTTTTTAAAGAGCACGCGGATTTCCGGCGCGGTGCGGTTATGGTTATCGGTAAGTGCCTCGACGATGACCGGCACCTTGTGCGGCGCGTAGCCTTCGAAGGCCATGATCTCAAGGATCATTTTTTCGCCACCGATGCCTGCACCCTTCTTGATCGCCCGTTCGATGTTGTCGCGGGGAACACTCTCCTTGCGGGCCTTTTCGATCGCCGCAAAGAGCCGCGCGTTGGCGGTGGGATCCGGTCCGCCATGCTTGGCGGCCACCATGATTTCCTTGAGATATTTGCCTGTTGCCTGAGATTTTCTCAGCGAATTGACTTCGCGTTTAGCGAGTAACCATTGACGTCCCATGATTGAACTTAAACAAGATCATGGCGTAAGGAAATCTTTAAAGAATCATCATCGCGGAATCTCGTTAAGCTTGCCACCTGCCTTGAACCTGCCAAAGTAGTCCCCCATCCATTTTACAAGACCGGATGGTTGCAAAGTCAGTTTCTTCGGGTTGTGGCTCAGCTTGGTAGAGCGCGCCGTTCGGGTCGGCGAGGTCCAGGGTTCAAATCCCTGCAGCCCGACGTTATGGGCGTCAACTACTTACAGAAATAGTAGCAAATTCAATTAGAGCCTTCGCTCTGACGCTGCTTCTTGTCGGATTCTGCATCTCCGTACCTCTGCGTGGAGAGGTGATTTTCGCAGGGGGGGCTTGAATGAACTACATCCTGTGTGCGAGTGCTTTCAAGGCCTTGTGAGCAATGCGGGGTGATGTAAATTGCTTCAACATCATGCCTTCCGTTTCTCCCACCAATGCCATCAGCGATGCGACTTTTGAACTTTGGCAACGGCTCGCCAATTTTCCTGCCAGTGAGACGGATGCCGCGCTAAAGTACCTTCAGGAATGGATCGCGAAAGAGATCGATGCCGATAACGTTATCTGGATCGGTGGTGTTCGGGTTCTGCGCGGCGCAACTGCGAAGAAAGACCCCTTTCTCGGCTGGCGTCTCCGCGCTCGGGTCGCCCTACGGCCTGATCCAGCGCCTTACCGAAAACAACTTGCCGAATACTACGACAGCGAGCACTACGGGAAACTTACCCCGACCTACTACCAGCGGTCGCACGAAGCCAAGGATGCCGATCACATCGGCATGGACAGCCGCGCCACCATGGGCAGCACAGGTCGCTTCCGCTTTTATCGGATTCGCGATGGAAAGCTCTTCGACTTTGCCGCGTTCAAAAAGACGCCCCACTACAAACGCTATTACCGTGACGGTGGCATCGCAGATCGCATCATGGTCGGATTTCCTGTCACCGCCGATCTCGAATCCTTTTTTCTGATCGATCGTTTCCAGACCAAACCCCGCCGACGGCTCTTCACTCAGCGCGAGGCCGATCTGGCCGGCAATGCCCTGCGAGGCATTCCCGAACTGCATCACCGTCTCCTTCTTGGTAACGGACTTCTCGTGAGCGACAAACTTCTCAGTCCCATGGAGCGGCAAATCCTGCAAGGTCTCTTGACCGGTCAGACGGAGAATCAGATCGCCGTATCCCTCGGTCGAAAACCCTCCACTCTGCACAAAAGCGTGACCAATCTTTACACCCTTTTTGGCGTGAAAAGCCGCGCGGCTCTGATGGCTCTTTGGCTCGAAGGAAACAGGCATGAGGTACACCGTCGGCAGGCTTGATGCAACAAGTGCCTGTAGAGACAACTAACGCTTTAAAGCCCTCTTATCTAAATAGGGGGGTATACAGAAAGTCGGGCATCTCTATAGTCCGGGCGTGATCCCCCGGCATTTTTTTCAATTAACACCGACCGAGATAGCGCTCTCGTCCTGGGCTCGTTTCCGCATTCGGAAGGGGATTTTTGCCTGCTGTCAGTTCCTCGTTCTGGTTCTTTTGACGGCAGCACCTGCTTTCGGGACCACCTATACGGTGACCAGTACGAGCGATACGGGAACGGGCTCCGGCAGTTCGGGTGATCTGCTCTATTGTCTGACACTGGCGAACGCCAATCCAGGCAGCACGATCAATCTTGCCAATAATCTGGGTACGATCACGTTGACGAGCGCCTTGCCGATCATCACCAGTGCCGTCACGATTAACGGTGGCACGGGAAACACAATCAGCGGAAATAACGCCTATCGCATTTTCTTTGTCGATACGGCAAGCCCCACGGCAGCCGTCAATATTGAAAACGTCACACTCACCAATGGCAGCGCCACGGGAGGCGCGGGTGGCCTCGGCGGCGGCGGCGGGGGCTTGGGCGCGGGTGGAGCGCTGTTCGTTAATTCGGGGGCCGTAACCATCAGCGGTGTCGCTTTCACGAACAATTCCGCCACGGGAGGAGCGGGTGGCGCGGGGAACGTCCCGGTTACCGGCGTTAGTGCTACTGACTTCGTAGGAGGAGGTGGTGGCGGACTGGGAGGTAACGGAGGCACCGGCTATTATGGTTCTTCAGGCGCGGGAGGCGGTGGAGGGGGCTTTGCGGGTAATGGTGGAAATTCGAACGGCGGTACCGGCGGTGGCGGCGGACTCGTCGGCTCCGGCGGGAATGGAATAAACAACGGCGGCCACCCGGCTGGGGGTGGTGGCGGCGGGCTGACGTCTGGATCGAATGCCACGACAATCAATAGCACCGCAACGGGTGGAGCAGGCGGAACCGGAGGCGGAACCGGAGCCTCGTACCCAGCCGGTGGTCCCGGTGGAAATGGTTCCCTCAATGGCGGCGGCGGAGGAGGATCGGCCTTTTACCAAAACATTACAGGTAATTTTGTTGCTGGAGGCAATGGAGGCACTGGTGGCAAATTCGGCGGCGGCGGCGGCGGCGCGCTTGGCTATAACGGCGGCAACGGGGGTGACTTCGGTGGCGGCGGCGGAAATGGAAGCGAGGATAGTACCGCAGGCTCAGGAGGATACGGCGGCGGCGGCGGCGGTGGATCTTCGATAGACGACGGAGGACATACCACCAAGGGTGGCAACGGAGGCTTTGGCGGTGGTGGTGGTGGCTCGTTATTGACTTCTTTCAACAGCGTGGGCGGCTATCTCGGAGGTGCTGGAGGCGCCAGCGAGGACGCTAACAACAATATTGGTGCGGGCGGCGGCGGTGGCGGCGGAGCAGCGGGTGGAGCTATTTTTGTGCGAGGCAGCAACGGAGCCAGTCTGACCGTGGCCGATAGCTCTCTCAACGGAGACACCGTTACAGGAGGAGCTGGCGGGGCCACTAATTTAAGCTCGATTTTTGGTGTCGAAGCAGGCGACGGGACAGGTGCGGGCAACGGGATCTTCCTCGACGGAGGAACAGTGAATCTTGGCGTTTCCTCGGGGACGGAAACCTTTTCCGAGAACATCGCCGATTCTTCTCCCGGCGGTTATGCGGCTGCGAGTATCAACAAGACCGGCGCGGGCACGCTCGTCCTTTCAGGGGAGAATACCTACGCGGGAGGCACCACCCTGACTGCAGGCGTGCTCAATCTCGGCAGTGGCGGCGCGATCGGCACTAAGGGGGCCATCACTTTTTCCGGTGGCACCTTGCAATACAGTACGGCGAATTCCACCGACTACTCGGCCCGTTTCTCCACGGGGGCTAATCAGATTTTTTCCATCGACACCAATGGTCAAGCGGTCACCTTTGCCTCGTCTCTGGTCAGCGCGGGAGGAAGCTTGAACAAGCTTGGGACTGGAACGTTGACTCTGGACGGTGCAAATAATTATACGGGCAGCACGACGATCACGGCGGGCACCCTGCAGTTAGGGAATGCCAATGCGCTGGCGGCGACGGGTGAGGTGCTGGTTTTCAGCGGCACCCTGGATCTCAATGGTCAGCAGAATGTGCAGGCCAGTAACCTTCAACTGGAAAGCGGCACCGCCAGCAGTCTGATCAACAGTAATGCCAACACCAGCGCCAACTTCGCGAACGCCGTAAGCCTGGCGGGTAGCGGAGCGAGCAACCTGGGCGGGGCGGGCTATCTCGCCTTGAGCGGAGTGATCAGCGGTGGCGGCGGCATCAATAAAATCGGGGCGGGCAGCCTCGTCCTGACTGGCAACAACATCTACACCGGTGGTACCACGGTAACCGCAGGCAACCTGGAGATTGGCACAGGCTCCGCGATCAGCACGAGCGGCAGTCTGGGCACAGGCGGCATTTTCCTCAATGGCGTGACCTCTGGATTGGAATACGCTCGCTCGGACATCTTCACAGAAAGCAATGTGATCAGCGGTAGCGGCTCCATTTCGCAAGGGAACACCGGCACATTGATCCTGACCGGAGTGAACACCTATTCCGGTTCCACGTTCATTGAGGGTGGTGGAACGATCCAGGTGGGCAACGGAGGCACCACGGGTAACCTGGGCAGCGGCCAAGTGCTCGATTACGCCACCCTGGCCTTCAATCGCAGCGATAACGTGACGGTGGACAATTATATCTTCGGCTCGGGCAACCTGGTGCAGATGGGCCCCGGCGTGCTCACGCTCACCGGTGGGAACGATTACGCCGGCGGCACGACGATCAACGGCGGAACAATCTCCATTTCCGCCGACAATAATCTCGGCACGGCGACGGGTAGCGTGACGTTGAACGGTGGCACGTTGCAATTCACCAGCAACATGAGTTCCTCTCGTAACATCACGTTGGGAACGCTGGGAGGAACCCTCAGTACGAGTAATGCGTTTGTCGGGATCTCCGGCACCGTCTCGGGTTCCGGTGGATTGACCATTACGGGCAATACGCTTGTCTCCTTGGGCGGAAACCAGACGTACACCGGCGCCACGGTCATCGCCAGTGGTGACTTTGAGGTGGATAATAATGGGGCGGGCACTTCAACCTTCGCCTCGTCGAGCATCAGCATCGCGAGTGGTTCGATTATGTACTTCAGCGATTCACAGACTTATGCGGGATCGATCTCAGGGGCTGGCATTCTAAACCACCAATTTGGAGGCACGCTCACTCTTACAGGTACTGCCACACAAACGGGAGGTACCAACATTGGACAATTTGGTGGCATTCAGATCGGCAACGGCGGAACGAGTGGTTCCCTGGCGGGCAACGTGACTGACAATGGCACGCTGACCTTTAACCATTCGGACGACATCACCTTCTCCGGCAATATCACGGATAATGGTGGATCCAGTGGGGCTGGCTCAGTCGACCAACTCGGTTCCGGTTCTTTGACGCTTTCTGGCAGCAACAGTTACAGCGGTGGAACGACGATCAACGCAGGCACGCTCGACATCGGAAGTGATAACGCCTTGGGCAGCGGAACCATCACCATCAACGGTGGCGGCATTCGTGCCTCGGGTGAGGCGCGGACGTTGGGCAATGCGCTTGCTCTCAACGGCGACTTTACCCTTGGGCGGGAAACCAACTTTACAGGGGACGCGGTTCTCGGGGCAGACATCACCATCACTTCGGCCAATCCGGACACCTCGCCCGCTACAACCTCCAACTTTAGCGGAATAATCAGCGGTAATTACGGGATTACCCTGACGACGGGAGTCAATCCCGTTGGTGCCATTATTTTCAGTGGAGCCAATACCTACACCGGCACCACCACGATCACCTCGGGCACACTGCAAATCGGCAATGGCGGTACCTCGGGCAATCTGGGCATCGGTGCCGTGATCGATGACGCGACCTTGACCTACGACCGCTCCGACACTCTGACCGAAGCACACGCGATCAGTGGAACGGGCAACGTCACTCAATCCGGAACTGGCACGACAATCCTGACGGAGGCCAACACTTACACTGGCGGAACGACGATTACCTCAGGCACGCTGCAGGTCGGCAACGGCGGTACCACGGGCAGTCTGGGCTCCGGCGGTGTGATCGATGACAGCGTCCTTAGCTACGACCACTCCAATACCCTGACGGAAACGAACGTGATCAGCGGAACGGGCACCCTCACGCAAGCTGGCTCCGGCATCACTATTTTGACTGCCGCGAACACCTACACTGGCGGCACGACCATCCTCTCGGGCACGCTGCAAATCGGCGCTGGCCTCTTCCTCTCAGGCACCACGGGCAGCCTCGGTACGGGTGGCGTGGTTGACAACGGCACTTTGATTTATAACCGACTGGGTGGCAGCCTGACCGATGGCAATGTGATCAGTGGCACGGGTAAGGTCATCCAGACAGGCGCGAGTAGCACCTTGGTCCTGACCGGCACGAACACCTACACCGGCGGCACAACCGTTGGAGCCAGCACCACGCTTCTAATCGGAGTGGGCGCGGCCAGCGCCACGGCCAGTGCGCTGGGAAGTCAAAGTGGTTCGGCGGCGATCGGCGGTACGCTCGATCTTCACGGTCATGACCAGGGCGTGGGTCTCTTGACGGGTTCCGGGGTGGTGCTCAACAGTAGCAACGGTACGACTCAAACGCTGACGGTCGGCAACGGCAACGGGTCCAGCACCTTCAACGGAACGATTGAGAACAACGCCGGTGGCGGTGCGACCGGGGTCATTACCTTGGATAAGGCGGGCACTGGCGTGACCTTCCTGACGGGAGCCAATTCCTATTCGGGCGGCACAATCCTTTCGGCGGGATCGATCCAGGTCGGCAACAATACCACGACGGGTAGTCTCGGTTCCGGCGGCGTGACGGACGATGGAACTTTGTTTTATAAGCGATCGAACACCCTGACGGAAAACAATCTCATCAGCGGCACGGGCAATGTCAGTCAGATAGGTTCTGGCACCACGATTCTGGCCGCGGCCAACACGTATACGGGCACGACGACGATCAGTGCCGGTACATTGAGTGTCAGTCAGCTCTCCGACGGAGGGACGGCCAGCGGCATCGGTCAATCGACCAATGCGGCTTCGAACCTCGTGCTGAACGGTGGCACCCTTCAATATACCGGCTCTGGCGACAGTACCGATCGCGAGTTCACCATGGGTTCCAATGGCGGAACGTTTGATGCCTCGGGCATCGGTCCAGTCGATTTCACCAACTCCGCGAATGTCGCCTTCAGCACAGCAAACACTGCTGAGACATTTACCCTCACAGGATCCAATGCTGGAGATAATATTCTCAACGCGGCCATCGGGGACAACGGAACAGCAGCGACCTCCTTGGTCAAAAATGGCGTGGGAACCTGGGACCTGACGGGCAACAACACTTACACGGGCGGCACAACGGTCAATCAGGGCAATCTCGTGCTCAACGGTAGTATCACCGGTGCTCTTTCGATCAACTCCGGTTCCTCGTTTAGTGTCGGTAGCGGCGGTACGGTCAACGGCAACGCCACGGTTGGCAACGGCGGCACGCTTGGCGGCAAAGGTACGATTAACGGCAACGTCACCGTGCAGAGCGGCGGCACGCTCTATCCAGGCGATCCCTCGATCACGACCATTAGCGGTAGTCTCACCTTCGATACGGGATCCAAGGCCGAGTTCGCCATCGCCAACACCGCGACTGCCAATCCACCGCGTTTGGTGACTCCCGGCATGGATTACGATCAGGACGCCATCCAGGCTCCCGGGACGGGCGTTAACTTGAACATTCAAAGCGGGGCGACGTTGCAGATTGATAACATCGGTTCACTCCAACTCAATTCCGTGTCGTATGTTCCCGGGGGGCCAAACACGAACCTGGACAACTACTACGTTTTTACTCTCCAAAGCGGTTCCACCTTGGGCCAATTCGATTTCCTTTCGGATGGGACGAACACCGCGACGATTTCTTATCTCGATGGCGTCGGCACCGTCACGATCGATAATGTTCTTTTCTATATCAGCTATACTGGAGATTACGCCACGAACTCGACCATCGGAGGTCAGGATGTCGTGCTCTCCGCCTATAATCCTGCCGCCGTGCCCGAGCCCAGTATCTGGGCGATGCTCGGACTCGGTCTATTGGGATTATTTATCTTCAGGCGTCGGAGTAAAGCCGATCGCTGAAATTCTGGTCTCTAATGAATCGCCAGTCTGATGTTCCCAATGGCTCTGGGTTCCTTGCACCGAATCGAGTAAGTAGCCCGGCGCTTTAAGCGTCAAGGACACGGGTTAAAGCACCGGGGACAGCGGTCTCAGGGCCGCTTCCATCAGTTTTTCGCGATAGGACCGCTTGGCAAATAGCTCTCGGTTGATTTCGTGGGATTCGGAAAGGGTCTCTTGAAAGATCTCCGCAAACTCATGATTTGTTTCGTGGTTATAGGCGAGGAGGCTTAACTCAAAATTCAAGCGCATCGATCTCTCGTCAAAATTCGATGAGCCGACGGAAACCCATTCCTCGTCGATGATGACATATTTGGAGTGCTCGATACCCTGATCGTATTCAAAAATTTTGACACCATGGCGCAACAAGGCGTCGTAATACGATCTGCCCGCCTTGACCAGGAGCGGATGCTGGCTTTTTAACGAAACCAAGATACGCACATCGACACCACGCGCGGTCGCAACCTGTAACGCCGCCAGCATCGTTTCGCCGGGAACAAAATAACCGGGGGCGATCCACAGGCGTTTGCTGGCCGTGGCAACCAGGGCAAGGTTCGAACGCAGCATCGGTTGGTCTTCTTCGTCCGGGCCGCCGCGCAGGATTTGGATGAAGCTGACCTCTTCCGTTTCCACGGCGATTTTTGGCGGGTCTTGGATGTCGCTTTTGCCTGTGCCAAAAAACCAGTCTTCCGCAAAAATTTGTTGAAGGACCCGGACAACTGTTCCTTCCACGCGAACCTGTACGTCACCCCAGTCACCATAATAGGGATTGCGACTCGCGTATTCGCGCCCGAAGTTCATTCCGCCCACGTAGGCAATCGCTCCATCGATCACCTGAAGCTTCCGGTGATTTCGAAGATTGAACGAGTAGCGGCTTCTCAAGGGGGAAAGGGTATGGCACCAGGAAAATTGTCCCCCAGCCTTTACCAAGGGGCGAAAATAACTCTCCCTTAACCAGAATGATCCCAGTTCATCGACCAGGACTCGGACGGTCACGCCGCGCTGTGCCGTCTCGATCAGGAGCTCCAGGAATTCCGCGCCTACTTCATCGTCGCGCCAGATGAAGGTCTGGAATTCAACCGAATGCGTCGCGCCCCGGATGGCCTCCTTGAGTGAAGCATAATAGGCGGGCGCTTTTCGTAAGACCTGCAGATCGGAAACGGTGCAGACGGGCAATTGCGTGATATTCGATAAAGTATCGAAGAGAGTTTGGGCTTTGATCGCGATTGATTTCTTCTTCGACCACGCCTTGCCGGCGTGGGACCGGGCCGAGAACCATTGATTTTTCTGTCGAAACTCCACGCGACGATTCATCCGGCGACGCTTCACCTGCTCGGAACCGATCATCAGATAAAGAACGGTCCCAAAAAACGGAAAGAGAAGCAGGGCCCATAACCAGGCCAGAGTCGCCGTGGGTCGTTTATTGAGCAGGAGTAAGTGCGGAATACAAGCCGGACCTGCGGCCCAGACCAGGACAAGAAGCCAAAACCACATGCCGATGGTTAGAAGAATTTCCGTCAGGACTCAAGAGCGGTTATCTCAAGTGTTTCGGCCCGGCGCTCGCACGAAGCCCAATTGGTGCAATAATGGGCCTATGAGCAATATCGATCAAAACTCCATCGAAGCGGAAGCGTATGCCATTTATCTCGCGGAAGGGTGCCCCGAAGGCAAGGCGTTGTGCCACTGGTTAGCTGCGAAAGAACGATTGATGGAAAAATTGACGACAGAAGACGAAATACGACAGGAGGAAAGCGAGGGCGGGATAACTTCCGGATCAGTCTCCAATTAATCCCTTGGGTTGAATTCTCCGAAGCTTGCTTCGGCTTGATCGAAGGAGTTGATTCTGAGGTAGCCGTCGACCTCCGGGCGACGGTCGGAGAGCAGGCCCACGCTCGGAGATCGCGGGCTACCACTGATCGCGGTAGCAGTTCCACGGTAGCCGCCGCACGCTGGGCGGCGGTGCCTTCTCGGACTTAAAGCCCCGTTATCCGTTTGACTTCCTCGGGCGGATTCAGTTTTTCGCCCTGATAATGATGTCCGCGCGGATGGCGTGTTGCCACCGGCAAAGCCTGGCCGGGGCACCAGAAGGCCCACTTGTCCATCAAGGCCATTATGCTTGGCACGAGCAGGAGACGAATCACTGTCGCATCCAGCAGCACAGCGAACGAGAGGCCCACGCCCAACTGTTCAATCTCCACCACATCGCCAAAGGCGAAAGAAAGAAAGACCGCGATCATGATAAAGGCGGCGGAAGTGATGATGCCCGCTACACGCTGAAGCCCATCCTGGACCGCCAGATTCATGTTGTGGTTGTCCAACCAGCTCTCGCGCACAGCGGCAAGAATGAAGACCTCATAATCCATCGAGAGACCGAACAACGCGCAGAAGCAGATGACCAGCACGATGGTGTTCAAGCCGTCGGTGGCAAAGAAGTTGAACAGGGTCGCCCCCCATCCGTCTTGGAAGCAGATGACCTGGAACCCATAAGCAGCGAGCACACAAATGAGGTTGAGAGCGATGGCCTTCAACGAGACCAGGATCGAGCGCATGAAAATAACCAGGAGAACAAACGTGCTGCAAAGCGTGGCTATGACGACCCACGGCAACGCATGCATGATGACGCGATCGGCCGTGAGCGTCACCGAAGGCAACCCTCCCACATAATAACGAGGGCCTTCCGGATGGGCCTTTTCGCTTTCGGCCAGCAGCGAGGTCATTTCGTCCAGCCACTTGCGCGCGTCCATGGATTGAGGATCGCTCTTGCTCAGGGCCATGATCACGCTCTGGGTCTGGTCGCCATTATTGGTGCTCGTCAGCATGGAATAGCGCGCCGACTGCATGATTTTCGAGCCGCTCGTATCCGTCACGGATATTACCTTTTCGGTATTGGGAAGCGCGTTGATTTTTGCGACCAAATCCTTTTCTCCATCCATTCCCTGGATCACCCAATCGGCTGTCGGATGTTGTACCAGAATGATGGCGGGCATCATCCAGCCCGGTCCGAGATTTTTGGTCAGGCTCTCATAACCGAGTCGGGATTCGGACTGGGGCGGAATATTTTTCGCTTCGATCGAGGCAATGCGCAGGCGCAGGGTCGGCAGCGCCAGGATAACAAGGATGGCCAGCCCGATCGTCACGCAGATCCATGGCTGGCGGACGACAAACCGTCCCCATCGCTCGCAGCATTGTGGCCCGAGGCGAAGTTTTTTGAGCGGGCTGAACAGCGAGGCGCCGTCCTCGAGATGCGATCCAACGAGAAAAATCATCGCGGGTAAAAGAGTGAGCGTCGCCAGCGCCACACATGCCACGACCAACATTCCACCCACGGCGATGGAGGTGAAGAATTCGAGGGGAATAAACAGCAGCGTCAGGAAGCCGCTCATCACCAGCATGGCGGAAACCAGCACGGTCTTGCCTGCGGTCTGCCGGGTGATCTGCAGAGCCTCCTGGGTCGTGAGATGGTTGGCGCGCTCACGCCGGTAACGGGCGAGATAAATGAGGCAATAATCGATGCCGACGCCCAGGCCGATCATCGTTACGAGATTGGGAACGAAGAAAGTCACCGGCATGCTGGTGGCCAAAATGCTCAGGATGCCCAGAGTGCAGGTGACTCCAAGGGTCGCGACCAGTACCGGCAAAAAGGCGGACACCAGCGAACGAAAAACCAAAATGAGAATGATAAACGCGACGGGAAGCGCGATCAGTTCACCCGATCGCAGCGATTTGGTGGAGGCGATATTGAGGTCCAGAAAAAGGGCCGGTCCGCCCGTGACCCAGGGATGGTTGGAGGTCGGAAACGGAAGCTGCTTAATGTCTTTGCGCAAACGGGGCACGATCTTTTCCGCCTCGCCGTAGGTGGTTGCCTTGGATGCGACGAAGGCTGCGTACCAGTCACTCCTCGGCCAGTTTTCTATCATCACTTTACCGTCGGTTACTTCGACCACGTTATCGTCGGCCCCAACCGTGGTGAGAAGATTTTTCCAAGCCGCGTTAGCTTCGTCGGGTGGAAGGCCCTTCGCATCCCAGACGATGGCGGTGGGGAAAGCGAGGGCGGTGGTAAAGTTTTTCACCACGTTGATCCGCACGGTTTCCGAGGGGGCGCCCTTCATGCCGGTGAGGGTGCTCTGGATGTGGCTGGCAAATTGAAGGACGGGGTAGATGAAACAGGCGGTCAGGATAACCCAACAGCCCACGCTCAGGATGGCGTGACGACGCGTGTAAAGGTTCTTGATGGGCAGAGCCCCGCCCTCAGGTTCCGAGGAGGAACCGTTCGAAGAGGTCTGAGTCAAGGAGATTTTCAGCTCCACGCTTCGATGAGTTGATCCTATTTTTGAATCCACGTTCCGTCTTCTTTCTGCACCCATTCTCCTGGAAAGGCACGATCCCGCCAAAGTTTGGCGTAGTCCGCGCCAACCAGTTCCATCGGTTCATTTTTAGCCTGGGCATTGGCAAGGTAAAGATAGGAACGGTCTGTGTTTTCAGCTTGGATCACGCTTTGGGCGTACGCCAAATATTTCGGATCTTTGGGCGGATTCCTCATATCAAGATAGCCGTCGCGATCCTCACCGATAATATGGGCGCCCTTCAACTGTTGAATTTCACCCGAGCGTAAACGCCGGTTTGCGGCGATCACCAGGCTCGACTGCTCCTCCTTGGCCTTGGTCGGGGCCGTTTTCTGGTAGACGTCCAGACGGACGGACACATCGACCTTGATCGGTTCCGGCGTGACCAGGTTGACCGTGGGGGCGCATCCGCCGAGACACCCGATCCCAAGCATCAGCAGGGTCAGTCGCAGGGCGCTTGCCTGGAAAAAAGAATGACTCAGAGAATAATTCACGAGAGATGGCGACTGGCGTCCTGGTACTGAAATCGAGGGGTGCATCCTATTGTTACTTATTGTCTGCGTTGTTGGCAACCTTTGAACTTGCATCGGCCTTGGTCCATGGATGCAGGTAGACGTCCAGTTGGCGGCGCCCCGTGGGGCCATTGACAATTAATGAGCCGACGCCGCCCTGGGAGTTATAGTCAAGTTTCAGTTCACCTTCGTTATAGGGGTAGTTCGCGAGTGCGGTCACGGCGATCTTCGCCGCATCTCTTTTGAAAACCGAGGCATCCGCCGGGAGACGGTCGAGTAGTTCATTGACCGACTTGATATTCACGATACCCGCCTTTGGCATCTTCAGTACACCATTGACTTTCTGGATATCCGTCACTTGGCCATCCACCGTAATGTCGCCGTCAAGCTCGCCCGTCAGGTTGATATATTTCCCGGCCAACTTTTCGGCGATCGGCTGGCAATTGACCTTTTTCGCAAAGAAATCCACGTTCCAGGTAAAGCCCTTGGTATAATAGAATTCGAAATTGCCCGAGAGTTCGCCGCCCTCGCACCCCCCACTCAGCGATCCATAAACACCATCGGGGTCAAAGGTAATGGTGCTGGCCACGTTGGTGGCCGCAATGTCGTTCCAGGAGAGCTCCTTGATCTTGATCGTGTTGACCACGTTATTCGCGTCGGCGTCACTTGGCGGCCAACTGAAATAGAGGCCTCCGGTAAGACCGACAATCCGGATCTTGTAGTCGGGATAATCCTGGTCCAACTCTTGAATGGTGATCTTGCTCTTGGCGCTGATTTTATCGAGTTGATCCAGCCGAATGTCTGCGACCTTCGTATTGAAGAAGAACGGAAAATTCACCACCGGCTGGCCGAAGGCGCTGACGGCCAATTGCCCATAGCGCACCTTGAAAATATCCACGTTCCAGGGTGCCGACACGCCCACATCGGGCTTGGACTCGCGCTCCTTCTTGAATTCGGAAGTGAACCAAAACAAATCCTCGCCCACGAACAAAGTCGGCTTGATCAAGTCGACTTCGCGGATGCGATGATGCCAGAACTCGTCATAGGTGAATGTGACCCGGATCAGAGGCAGCGAGAGTACCGGGGAGGTGGGATCAAAAGGCGAGACAAATGTCACATTCTCGACATCGATGGTCTCTACTTTCTTCATCGCCGGGCTGGCATCGGGCTTGCCCAACCTGAGTTGGTGTAACGTGAGAGGCCATCGTACGCCAATGCGAACGGGTACGGTGGTGTCGGGCACGAGAGCATTCAGCATGAGCGTCCCGCGACTTATCTCCAATGTCCCAATTGTCCAGTTGAGGCCCGTATCCTTATCGGCGTTGGGATTTGCATCCATAACGGCATATAATTCCTTGGTAAAAACCTGTCCTCCCAAGACTTGAACTCGGGCCACATGACGCCGGAGAAGGCCGATTGGGCTGGCCGTAATAATAATCGAATCCGCATAAAAGAAGCCCCCGACTTTCACGGTGTCGATTTCGAGCGTGCGGCGGTTCAGCCAAAACACCTTGCCGACGGTTGCGGGTGGGGGCATCTCGGTCAGCAGCCTGTCTACAAAACGTTCCGGGTGGAATCGGATCGTGTAGAGGATGCCACAAATCCACATTGCTAGGATCAGGGCGATGCTTCCCAAATAAGTGGCGACGCGCTGCCAGCGGATACGAATGATCCTTGGACAGTCATCAGGCGGCTGTACGGGATCTGGGTTCGGTTCGGTCATGATAATCGGATGGGAGCCGACTGTTCGGCATCATCGACTATCGATGCCCGTTAGGCGAGCGTATCTGATGTATCACGCGGAATATCCTGACACATGGCATCCGTTCAAAACATGAACGTTTGATCTCGATTCAAAAACAGCGCGGCAAATTCCGTTTTATTGCCACAATCCTCCTTCTAATTGCAGAAGATTGCGGCAAATCAGACGAGAGCCGCTTCAGTCGTCGCCTGCTTTTCAACGGGCGGATTGATGCGGTGTCGCGGCTTTGTCACAATAACGTGATCTGCTTGACGCTTTCGGATAAGTATGGCCGCATGGGCCAAAGGGCTAAGCTCGCTCGTGAGAGGGATGGGTGCGAAAGTGAAAATAGGTGATATAGTCATAACGTGTTATTTGTAGAACCAATGTCTAATGGTTCTAAGCCAATTCTGCAATAGTTTACTAAAGAGTCAAGTATTACATTTATGTAATACACAATATTAGCCAGCATAAACGATTCCTCTCGACTCTAATGCTTTCTGACAGCAGAAGCTAAGAATTTGGGTGATAGCTTAGAGGTAGAACAACTTAAGGACATTTTGCGTGAGAGGTCCCACTAAATTGCCTCCATACGATCCATCCTACCGCTATGCAGATCATGCTATCTGCGACATTAAATACGGGCCATCGCAAATTATAGGTACTGATGTGAAAATCGAAAAAATCGACCACCCACCCATGGCGCGCTCGATCTAACAAGTTTCCCAAGGCTCCGCCACAGAGAAAACCTCCAATGAGATTGGGCTCGAAGCCAACCCAATCGAGGCTTCTTGTATAAAAGAGGGCCATCAGGATAAGAGCGACGACAAATAAGCCCACGAGTGCGCCTTCCCCTGCAAACATCCCGAACGCGATTCCGCGGTTTTCCACATACGTGAGATTGAAGAAACCCGGGATCACCGTCACGGAGATGATCGGTTGGAGCGAAGCCATCGCCCATGCCTTCGTGATCTGGTCGATCCCGAGGACCAGGGCGGTCACCAGATAAAAAAGAGGCCGGGGCCAGCGTGCAATCATTGGCGTCCACCCTAGGGCGTGTTCGTGAAATAAGGCAAGGCCGGGGCGAATACTTTGGCTGCAAAGTTCTTGAATCGTGTCCGGCCCGGGCCAACACTGGGGCAGATGTCGTTCCCGGAGATTCACCTGCCAGCAGAGAAAAAACAGGGAGAATTTCCCGCAGGCGAAACGTGGCCATTCGGGGCCACCTGGGTCGAATCCGAGAAGGCCTTCAACTTCGCGATCTTTTCCAGATATGCGACGAGCGTGACTCTTGTCTTTTATCGCAAGGAAGATGTGGTCACGCCCGCCTTCACTTTTCAACTCCTTCACCCGGCGCATAAGACGGGAAATATCTGGCATTGCCGCATTCCGCGCGAGGCCTTGAATGATGCGTGTCTTTACGCCTACCGGATCGACGGCCCGCACGAACCCCAAAAAGGGCATCGCTTCGACCCGGAAAAAATCCTGCTCGATCCCTACGCCCCGGAGGTCTTCTTTCCGCCGAGTTTCAGCCGTCTCGCCTGCGAGCGCCCAGGGCCGACCGACGGCGTCGCGCCCCTCGGTTATCTGCTCCGGCCACAACAGGCGCGGACGTTGGGCGATATCTCGACGCTGCGCCACACGCACGACCTCGTCATCTACGAGTTGCACGTCAAGGGCTTCACCGCGAATCCCAATTCCGGTGTCAGTCCGGCCAAGCGCGGCACCTTCGCGGGGCTGGTGGAAAAAATTCCTTATTTGAAGGAACTCGGCATCACCGTGGTCGAGTTGTTACCCGTCCATCAATTCGATCCGCAGGAGGGGAATTATTGGGGCTACATGACTCTCAATTTTTTCTCTCCACATCAGCAATACGCCGCAGGAGACGCGTTTGATGAATTTCGAGAAATGGTACATGCGTTCCACGCTGCCGGAATCGAAGTCTGGTTGGACGTCGTCTACAACCACACCAGCGAGGGGAACGAGGACGGCCCCACTTACAGTCTGCGCGGCATCGACAACAAGAGCTACTACCTCCTGACCAAGAGCGACGAGCGCCACTACCTCAACGATACCGGGTGCGGCAACACCGTCCGCACCGGCCATGCGGCGGGGAGGGCACTCGTGCTGGAAAGCCTCCGCTTCTGGGCGCGCAAGATGGGCGTGGATGGATTTCGCTTTGATCTGGCCTCGATTTTCTCGCGCTCCAGTTCCGGCACGGTGAACATGACCGATTCCCCGATGATCATGGAGATCAGCTATCTCAGCCGTCTGCTTGATGTGCGTTTGGTGGCCGAGGCGTGGGACATTGGCAGCTATCAACTGGGCCGCTCCTTTCCGGGTTTGGATTGGATGCAGTGGAACGGACAATTTCGGGACGACATCCGCGGATTTGTGAAGAGTGATCGCGGTCTGGTGGCCGCCGCGATGCAACGGCTCTACGGCAGCGACGATCTTTTTCCCGACAAGCTTTACGAAACCTATCGTCCGCGCCAGAGCATCAATTTCATCACCGCACACGACGGCTTTTGCCTGCACGATCTCGTTGCTTACAACGAAAAACACAACGAGTCCAACGGCCATCAAAATACCGATGGCAGCAACTATAATCTGAGTTGGAACTGCGGACATGAAGGCGATGTCGATGTGCCGCCCGCCGTGCTCGCCTTGCGCCTGAAACAGGCGAAAAACTTCTGCGTCCTGCTGCTGCTCGCCCAAGGCACGCCCATGATCGTGGCCGGGGACGAATTCCTGAACACGCAGCGCGGCAACAACAATCCCTACAACCAGGACAACGTCACGACCTGGCTTGACTGGGATCGCCTCCAACAAAACCACGAGTTCTTCCGCTTCTTCAAGCTGATGATCGGGTTCCGCAAAGCGCATCCGTCCATCGCGCGCCCCACCTATTGGCGCAAGGATGTTAGCTGGTACGGGCCGGTTGGCTCGGTCAATTGCGATCCGGAATCTTACTGGTTCGCCTACTGCCTCCACGGCGCCTCCGTCGGTGACGACGACCTCTATGTCATGGTCAACGCCCACTGGGAAGACCGCATGTTCCATGTCCAGGAAGGCGCTCCACAGGACTGGTCCTGCGTCGTGGACACCGCTCTTGATAGTCCCAATGATTTTTCGGAGGAGGATCGACCCTTATCAGGATCGGAGTATCTCGTCACCGCCCGCTCCGTGGTGGTTTTGAAGTCTGCTGTGAAAAGAGCTGTCACGGCGTAGGAAAAGTGAAAGATCTTGCAGAGGATTTCCTTTGGAAATCCGTCATCCTGAGCTTGTCGAAGGATCAGACTCATATCGCGATTAAGAGGACAGAACAGAATCAATTCGATCCCACTTTAAGTCTGTCCAGTCTTGCAGTGCGTCCACACGAGTCTGATCCTTCGACAAGCTCAGGATGACGGATCGTTTTGAGAAGGTTTAGCAGTAACGTCCTTCAAGATTGAC
>Ga0206872_10006_pt1 | contig 117549 bp, 93 predicted proteins | sample Alteio_BWOrgCont_34_FD_152906 | JGI IMG/M metagenome (GOLD analysis project Ga0206872, IMG submission 152906) | Enriched cells from forest soil in Barre Woods Harvard Forest LTER site, Petersham, Massachusetts, United States -... | ecosystem: Environmental > Terrestrial > Soil > Temperate forest... | reverse complement strand
AGGGCGGAAATGCTGCGGTCGGCATTGGTGATGACTTCCGTGCCGTAGTGGACGATACCGGCTTTGCCATCGGTCTCCTTGATCGCCTGCACGCGAATTCCGGCGTCGATCAATTTCCAGTCCCCGGTCCGGGCAGAGGGGTAAAAGACGCGGAGCACTTCCATGCGGTCTTCCATGCTCTGCGTGCCTTGCTGAAGGAGATAGCGGACGAGATCGAAATTGTGAATGCCGATGTTGATCAAGGTAAAAAGATTGTCGGGGCGAACCGAAAACGGCAGGTCCGTGACGCTGCCCTTTTTGTGGAGGAACTTGGTGGTCCATGCGGCGAACGGTCCGAAGAGCAGTGTTTTCTTTCCATCGAGAATGCGGGAATCGAGATGCGGTGCAGCCATGGTCGGCGCGGCGGGGAGGGGCTGGCCGTAGACTTTGGCCTGATGCTTTTTGATGATCTCGGGGTTTTTCGCAAACCAGCCATTGGCCGCCGATCGGGAAACCGCCCATGCCCTTCGCCTCGGGAATTCCAGACTTTTGCAGCAAGGAGAGACTGCCGCCACCCGCGCCGACGAAGACGAATTTTGCGTGGTTCGTGCGGATGACATTTGTATCGAGATCCCTGACGCGGACTTCCCAGCCGGAGTCCGTTTTCTTCAGGCCGACGACGCGATGATTGGAGGCGACACCGCAGTGGTCCTGTCGGTTGAGCCAGTCGATCAGCTTGCGGGAGATCGCGCCGAAATTGACATCGGTGCCGTTGTTCATCTTGGTCGCCGCGATCGGAATATCGGCGCGGTTTTCAACGAGCAGAGGCGCCCAACCACCGATGGTGGTGCGGTCGGTGGTAAAGTCCATTTCCTGAAAAAAATGGTGGGCGGACATTCCTTCGTAGCGTGCCTTTAGAAAATCGACCATCTCCTGGCCGTGCACAAAACTGAGATGCGGCACGGGGTTGATGAATTCCTTCGGGTTATCCACCATGCCGCTCGACACCGCGTAGCTCCAGAATTGTCGCGAATGTTCGAACTGCTCGAAAATCTGGATGGCCTTGCTGACGTTGACGGTGCCATTCGCCTCGCGCGTGGGCGTGTAGCTCAACTCGCAAATACCGGCGTGTCCGGTGCCGGCATTGTTCCAACCGTTCGAGCTTTCCTGCGCCAATTCCTCGGTGACTTCGTAGACCTGAATGGAAAGGGTCGGCTCCAGGCGCTTGAGCATCGCGCCCAGGTTGGAGGACATGATGCCGCTGCCGATCAGGACGACATCGGGGTTCTCAATGTGGGTGGAATATTTCATAAGAGCGGTGTGGCAGAAAGATTGCTACATTAAGGAGGGCCTTCTGTTTTGAAAGGACGGATTGCGGCAGGCGCTGTGCTTGCGTTACATCCGTTTCTCGATCAATCCGGTTAGCTCCGGAAGAATCTGGGTGGCGGGGCCATAATGGCGTGCGCTGAATGCGGCTTCGTTCATCGCGGTGCCTGGTTCGAGATTGACTAGGATTGAAAAGGCGGGCGAGGCGCCGAATAATTGGTCGGCAGGCAACACGGTGCCGGAGGTTCCGACGATGATCGCGGTATCGGAAGGTCGCAGGTTGCGGACAATGGTGTGAAGGGTCTCGTATTCGGGCGCGGCCTGACCGAAAAAGACAACTGCCGGTTTGACCGTTTTCTTTTTGCCGCAGGTGGGGCAACCGGATTGATCGTAGGCGACCGCCTCGATTTTCCATTGGAGATCGCACACGACGCAATGCATGGAAAGGGCGTCGCCGTGGAGATGGACGACGGAATGGCAACCGGCGCGTTCCAGCAGGGGATCGACTTTTTGGGTGAGGATGCGGACGCGATCAGGCCAGCGCTTCTGCCATTCAGCAATGATGACGTGGGCTTGATTGGGTTTCGCGTCGCTGGCGGCAATGCGGCGGGCATCGTAGAAGGCGTGGACGGCATCGAAGTTTCGTTCCCAGGTCGCGAAGTTGCAAACGACATCCAAGGGAACATTCTCCCACAGGCCGCTTGTCCCGCGAAAGGTGCTCAGTCCGCTTTCTGCCGAGAGGCCTGCACCGGAGAAGATGATGAGTTGCGCTGAAGATGGGATCCGGTGTTTGTCAGACATTGTCTAGCGAAGTTCGATTAACTTGTCTCCGGCTTGAATTCGTTGAGCGAGGGCGGGCAGTAAAGGCAAGACCCAAAGGAGAAGAGCCTTGGAGGAGGCGTTTCCGATTCGCAACCAAACGATCGCCGGGCCATTCGATTGGCGCCGAAAGCGATCTACGAAGTCCTCGTCCTTGGTAATGATCGCTGCACCTTGTTGAAGGGCATAGTTCCAAATCACCGCATCCTTGGCGTGCCGTAAGCCAACTTCCTCAACATGCAGGGCCTCGTGTCCTGCATTCTTTAACGCCTTGGCGAGCGCCGGAGGCAATTGTGCATCGACGAGAAAAAGCACAACTTAGGCTGCCCGTAAAATGGCATGGTCCATTTCCGAAGCTGCAAACTCCAGGCAGGCCTGAATGTCTTCGGATTCCAGATACGGAAAGTCAGCCAGAATTTCGGATTCAGGCACGCGCGCTGCCAACATCTCCAGCACGTCCTTTACCCGGATACGCATGCCTCGAATGCAGGGTCGTCCCCCACATTGCTCCGGGTCAAAGGTAATCCGCTCCGCGTACTTCATGCTTGAAGGATACACTTTAACGCCGAACGAACAAGCCGGGTGTATGGAATGAAGTTACCGCTTAAAGCCCAGCACTTCCTGCATGGAGTAGAGGCCGGGCTTTTGGGTGCGGACCCATTGGGCGGCGCGGAGGGCGCCCGAGGCAAAAGTGTCGCGGCTGGAGGCTCGATGCGTGAGTTCGATTCGCTCGCCGATGTTGGCGAAGTGCACAGTGTGGTCGCCGACGACGTCGCCGCCGCGCAGGGCGTGCATGCCGATCTCGCGCTTGGGGCGTGCCCCGACATCGCCATGGCGACCATGCTTGGTCAGCTCTTCATACGTGCCGCCATCGGCCTTGGCGAGGATCTCGGCTAGACGTCTCGCCGTGCCGCTCGGGGAATCGATCTTGAGGCGATGATGCATCTCAACGATTTCCTGGTCGTAATTCTCGCCGAGCGTCTCGGCGGCGATTTGCGTCAGATAAAACAGGAGATTTACGCCGATCGAGTAATTGGGCGCGAAGACGATGGGGATGCGTTGCGCGACCGCAGAGATGGCCTTGCGTTCGTCGTCAGTGTGACCGGTCGTGCCGATGACGAGGGCCTTGCCGTGGTCCGCGACGGTCTTGGCGAGATCGCCGGAGAGAGAGTGGTGCGCGAATTCGATCAGCGTGTCGCAACGGTCGATGACATCAAGGAGGTTGTCGCCCTTGTCGATTGCTCCGACGACTTCGAGTTGGGGATTTTGGCCCGCGAGGCGCAGGAGGGCTTCGCCCATGCGGCCCTTGGATCCTACGATAACGATGCGTGTTTTTTCGGTGCTCATAACATCCTTAGAGGCCCAAACTCTTGAGCGTGGCTTCGAGCTTCGTGCGACTTTGCGGTTGCAGAGGAACGAGCGGGAGGCGCACGTCCTCGGTCATCCAACCCTTGCGGGCGATGGCGACCTTGGTGGGAACCGGATTCGATTCGATGAAGAGATCGCGGAAGATGGGGTAGAGCTTGCGGTGCTGGCGTTCAGCTTCGGCAGCATGACCAGCTAGGGCTGCGCGAACCATGTCGCCGACTTCCTTCGGAATCAAGTTGGAGGCGACGCTGATGACGCCGGTCGCGCCGACTGCCATGGCGGGCAACGTCATGGAATCGTCGCCGCTCAGGATCGCGATATTATCCGGCAACACCTGACGCAATTGGCTGAAGCGTTCGATGGAGCCACCTGCCTCCTTGATCGCGACAATATTGGGAAACTTGGCAGCGAGGCTGGCCATGGTATCGAGCGAAATCTCGATCCCGCACCGGCCCGGGATGCTGTAGGTGATGATCGGCAACTTGGTGCACTCCGCGAGCTTGGCGTAGTGGGCAAAGACCCCGGCTTGCGTGGGCTTATTGTAGTAGGGAGCGACGATGAGGACGCCGTCCGCACCCAGCTTTTCAGACTCCTGCGTGTAATAGATCGCCTCGGTCGTGTTGTTGGAGCCGGTACCGGCGATGACCTTGATGCGTCCCTTGACGACCTGTACCGCCAGCTCAATAACGCGGAGATGTTCCTCGGTGGAAAGCGTGGCGGACTCGCCCGTGGTGCCGACGGGGATGACGCCATCAATGCCGGCTGCGACCTGTTCTTCCAGCAACTGAGTGAACGCTTTTTCATCCACCCGGTCATTGCGGAAGGGAGTGATGAGAGCGGTATAAGTACCGCGATAGGGAGCAGATGAAGAGGACATGATGGGAGGTTGACTATACCCAAGGTACGCGCGTTAGCAATCCGCGCTTTGCAAGGAATGGTCCGACTCAACTCGATTTATACGCAAAAGCGAACCACGCTGCCCCGGCCAAAAACGCAAAACTGACCATGTAATTCCATTTGATATTTTCGTCGAGAACCACCTTGGCGAAAATCACGAAGATGACGAGGGTGATAATCTCCTGGAGGATTTTAAGCTGGTAACCGTCGAGCACCTTGAAGCCGATGCGATTGGCGGGAACCTGAAAACAGTATTCGAAAAAGGCGATACCCCACGCGATGAGGATCACGACCCAGAGGGACTTATCGTGGAAGTATTTGAGGTGGCCGTACCATGCGAAAGTCATAAAAGCATTGGAGGCGGTGAGGAGCAGAATGGTTTGAAGCAGGGATGATATGGGCATAAGGAATAAAATTAATTTATTATTGGAAAGGTATCTCTTAACAACGAGTTGCAAAATAAAATTGCCACCATAAATCGATAGAACGCTTGACAAAAAACAAAAGTAATATAAGTCTACTGACATTATAGACAATATGAAAAAGATACTTACCCCCGTCCTCGTTACCTTGGCGCTTGGTTTTAGTGTTTCGCTCGCACCCGCCAAGGATGTCGCCCTCCTCAACGTCTCCTACGATCCCACGCGGGAACTTTATCAAGACTACAACCAAGTCTTCGCTGACTACTGGAAAAAGAAGACGGGCGATGATGTCACGATTACGCAGTCGCATGGCGGTTCGGGTAAGCAGGCTCGCGCGGTCATCGACGGGTTGTCGGCGGATGTCGTGACGCTTGGGTTGCCGCCGGACATCAACTCGATTGTGAATACGGCGCATACCATCAACCCGAAATGGGAAGGCCTTTATCCAGATCACAGCACGCCTTATACCTCGACCATCGTGTTCCTGGTGCGCAAAGGGAATCCGAAGGGCGTCAAGGATTGGCCGGACCTCGTCAAATCAGGCATTGAAGTGGTGACGCCGAATCCGAAGACATCGGGCGGTGCTCGCTGGAATTTCCTGGCCGCTTATGGTTACGCGAAAAATACGGGTCAAGAGCCGAAGGCGTTCGTCAAGGCGCTCTACGGTAACGTGAAGGTGCTCGATACCGGCGCACGCGGTTCAACGGTGACGTTCACCGAGCGGGGCGAGGGCGACGTTCTCATCGCTTGGGAAAACGAGGCGCTCCTCAGCGTGAAGGGCGCACCGGATCAGTTTGAAATCGTTTACCCGAGCCAGACGATTCTGGCCGAGCCGCCGGTGGCCGTGGTTGATGCCAATGTGGATAAACACGGTACGCGCGATGTGGCCGTCGCTTACCTCCAGTATCTTTATTCGCCGGAAGGGCAGGACGTGATCGCCCGCAATTACTATCGGCCCCGCGATAAGGCCGTGCTGGCTAAGTATTCCAGCCAGTACCCTCCCATCAAACTCTTCACGGAAGCCGAGCAATTTGGGCCATGGGACAAGGTGCAGAAGGATTATTTCGGAGACGGCGGCGTCTTCGACGAGATTTATAAGGCGCCTGCAACGGCAGCGAAATAAGACCAAACATTAAATGGCAAAGCCTCTTCGCTTAATCAGCGAGGAGGCTTTTGCTTTTACACGGAGAGTCATATGCCCTCTTTCAACTCCGTCATCCTGAGCTTGTCGAAGGATCAGACTCGCATTCACCGTTGCTATCCGGTTTCCGACTTCCTACATCGGTTGTCAGGCACTTTTAAGATTCGTGAGTTGGAACCTCACCGTGTGAACGAGTCTGATCCTTCGACAAGCTCAGGATGACGAATCGTTTTGTGGGAGGCTTTGGCGACAGCGGCAAAGGGCTGCTTACCCTTTAATGGCCGCATCAATCGCGTCGGTCAGTTCCTTGTCATCCGGCTTCACTTTGCTCGGGAAAAACTTGAGGACCTTGCCGGTGGGATCGATGAGATATTTGCAGAAGTTCCAGGAAGGCGGAGGAAAACCAGTGGTCAGGAATTGATAGACCGGAGCTTCAGTGTCTCCCTTTTTGGTGACGACTTTCTCGAACATTGGGAAGGTGACATTGTACTTGGTCGAGCAGAAGGTGGCGATTTCCGCAGGCGAGCCGGGTTCCTGACCGCCAAAATCGTTGGAGGGAAAAGCGAGAATGAAGAAGCCCTTGTCTTTGTAGTCCGTGTAAAGTTTTTCCAGGCCGGCGTACTGCGGAGTAAATCCACAATGGGAGGCCACATTGACGACCAGGGTGACGTGGCCCTTGTACTGGGCGAGGTCGGCTGGTTTACCGTCGAGCGAATTGACCTTGAGGTCGTAGAGCGATTGGACGGGATCGGCGGAGGCAGTCATGGAGGTGAGGATAATAAGGGCCAGGCTATAAATAAATGAGCGCATGAAGATCAGACGCTAGAGGTTACTCAAATATTCCTTCGAAGAATCAGAAAGATCCATGCCCTTGCCCATGGCGTTCAAAGTCGTCAGGTTCTTGGGAATGATCACTGGGGCTTCCAGTCCCACGAAATAAACCTCAATGGTCGCGCCGACGACGGTGACGCGGGCGACGTGATCGAAGTTGATGTAGGTCGTTTTGTCTTCAGCCTTGGGGAGTACGTAAAAGCGCATCGGGACGAATCATGCACGCGGAGTTTTCTCCTGACAACAGGGGAGTTGCGGGTTGCGCTAGCATCGCGGCGAAGGATTAGCTAAAACGATGCCATGAGATTTGCTGATATACGTCCGGGCATGCAGGTATTGCATCCACGATTTGGTTTAGGTGATGTCAAAATGTTGACCGAGAAGTCGGTGGAGGTGCTCTTTAATGAAGGGCGACGGACGCTGACGGATGAGCAGGTCGGCGAGATGAAAACTTCCGAGCCGATGGTGAAAGTGGAAGGCCTGGAGAAACCATTGAGCGACCTGATCGCCGAGGTGGTTTCCGCAACGGCAGACAAGTTGAATCTGAAGGTAAGCGACCAGGACGAACTTTCCCCGCAACTAGCCCCGCGCTGGGTGGGGGGGAAAGTGGTAATTCATCCGAACGATCCGGCCCTCGTGACCAAGGAGATTGAACTGGAGGTCTTTTTCCGGAAAGTCGTCTTGGTGCGCGATTACCTGCGTGTGTTGGAGCAGAAAATCAACTCGCATCCGAAGCTGAACGATGCCGAGCGGATGGAACTGCAATATTACATCACGAAGTCGTATGGATCGCTGACGACGTTCAATTTGTTGTTTAAGGAGAAGGAGCAGACTTTCTGATTTTTGACGGAATTACGGGAGGCAGACGGAATTAACGGGATGAAGGCAGAGGAGCATTAGAAAAAGGCTTTCACATCCCCTCCGTCATCCTGAGCTTGTCGAAGGATCAGCCTCTAGTGATTTGGAGGCGATCAGTTGGCTTCGATTTCAAAAGGGCCCCGGTCGCTGATCCTTCGACAAGCTCAGGATGACGGAGGGGAGGAAGGCATGGCGGTCATAGGCCTCCGCTACACAAACTGCACCGTCACACGGAGTGCGACGGCTACCTGCTGAAGCCTGCGAGGTGAGGAAAATAGGTGGGCTTGAAATCGGCGAGGACGGCGCGGGCTTCTTCGCTGGGGTAGCCGTAGACTTCGAGGCGCACGGGACGGCAGGTTTGGAGGAAACGTTCGGCGAATTTTCCGAAGCTCTGGATGTGTGTCAGGAGCGCGGCGGAGTTGACGTACCGCTCGTAAATGTGGCAAGCGGTATTGTCCTCGCTGAGATTATATTCGTAACTGAGAGTGCCTTCTTCCGTTTGCGTGGCCGCGATAAGATCGTGGGCCACGAGGCGGAAGTTATCGAGTTGCCCGGGTTGGATCGCAACCACGAGCACGAAGCGGATTTCGTAGCTCATTAGAGTAGGCTTTGGGCGACTTCGAGGACGTGTTCAATCGTGAGGCCGTATTCCTTGAGGATACGCTCGTAAGGGGCCGAGGCGCCAAACTTATCGACGCCGACAAACTTGCCGGACGACGTGGTGTAGCGTTCCCAGCCCATATGAATGCCTGCTTCGACGGCGACGCGCTTCGTGACCGCAGGCGGCAGAACGCTGTCGCGATATTCCTGGGTCTGCGCTTCGAAGAGTTCCCAACTCGGGAGCGAAACGACGCGGGCCGCTTTGCCTTCGGCGCCGAGCTTCTGTCCGGCTTCGAACGCGAGCTGAACTTCTGAGCCGGTGCCGATCAGGATGATCTCGGGCGTGGAACCGGGCTTCGATTCCCAGAGGGTGTAACCGCCCTTGAGCGCGTTGGCGGCGGGGGCCGTCTTGGTGCGATCGAAGACCGGGATGTTCTGGCGCGTGAGCATGATCGTGCTGGTCTGCGTCTTGTGCTGGAGCGCGGCGAGCCACATGTAGCTGGCTTCGTTCGCATCACCGGGACGCAGGACGAGGACGCCAGGAATCGCGCGCAGCGTGGCGAGATGTTCGACCGGTTCGTGGGTTGGGCCGTCTTCGCCGACGCAGATCGAGTCGTGCGTGAAGACGTAGATCGTCTGGATGCCGCTCAACGAGGCGAGCCGGATCGGCGGGCGCATGTAATCGGTGAAGACGAAGAAGGTTGAGCCGAACGGAATGAGGCCACCGTAATAAGCGAGGCCCGCGCAGATCGCGCCCATGCCGTGTTCGCGGATGCCGAAGTGGAGATTGCGTCCGCCGTAGTTGCCCTTCTCGAAGGAACCGAATTCCTTGATCCAGGTTTTGGTTGAGGGCGCGAGATCGGCCGAACCGCCGATGAGATTCGGCACCGCACCAAAGAGGACCTTGAGGATTTCGCCGCCGGCATTGCGGGTGGCGACGGCTTTTTCCGGACCGAACTTGGGCAGGAGCGATTCGAGATTGGCGGGAAGCTTCTTGGCGAGGAAATCGCTCCAGAGTTGGGCTTTCTCGGAATTTTTCGCGGCGTAACCGGAGAAGAGAGTATTCCAGTCGGCTTCTTCCTTGGCCCAGACTTTTTGCTTCTCGGCAAAGAACGCTTTCACGCGCTCGGGCACGAGGAACTGGGCATCGACCGGCCAGCCGAGATTCTTTTTCGTGGCGGCGACTTCCTCAACACCGAAGGCGTCAGAGTGGGCCTTGGGCGTGCCCTGCAATTTGGGCGAACCGTGACCAATGATCGTCTTGCCGATGATGATGGTCGGCTGGCCTTTGGTGGCCAGGGCTTCCTTGAGCGCGGCGTCGATTTGCGTCTGGTCGTTGCCGTTGATGGAGATGACGTGCCAGTGATAACCCTTGAAGCGGGAGGCAACGTCGTCGCTATAGGAGAGGCTGGTCATGCCCTCGATCGAGACGCTGTTGTCGTCGTAGAACCAGCAGAGGTTGTCGAGGCCGAGGTGACCGGCGAGCCCGGCGGCTTCATGCGAGACGCCTTCCTGGAGATCGCCATCGGAGACGATGGTGTAGATGCGGTGATCGGAAACGCCGAACTCGGGCGTATTAAAAGTGGAGGCAAAAAACTTCTGGCCGATGGCGAGACCGACCGAGTTGCCAGTGCCCTGGCCGAGCGGGCCGGTGGTGACTTCGACGCCCTCGGTCTCGTGGCTCTCCGGATGGCCGGGAGTGAGGCTGCCCCACTGGCGGAAACTCTGCAGTTGCTCGATCGTCATCTTCTTGAAGCCGGTGAGATGGAGTAGCGAGTAGATCAACATCGAACCGTGACCGGCGGAGAGAACGAAGCGGTCGCGATTGGCCCAGTGCGGATTGGCCGGGTTGAACTTGAGGTACTTGGTCCAGAGGACGAAGGCGAAATCCGCGCAGCCCATGGGCAGGCCGCAATGGCCGCTTTGCGCTTTTTGCACCGCATCCACGGTAAGGGTCGCGATGGTCTTGGGGACGAGGGATTCGATCGGCTCGGTGGCGAAGTGGGCGGGTTCTTGGCTCATAGGTTCGGTCAGGCTAGCGCGGTGCAAGCCGCATGTCTAGACTGTGTCGTGTGACGATGCGGTGAAGATGCAGATTTTGACGGAATTAACGGAACAAATGCTTAGGTGAGGGCGGTGTTCTCGAGTAAGACTGTTTCAAGCATGGCAAGCCTTCGGCAAATCTTTGAGGCGGCATCCCGTCGACCGAAGCCTCCCTTTTGGCTGGGATCCGGGGTCGGTTTGGTCGCTTTTGCCAACAAGCTGCGAACGCCCTTTTTTAATGTCCGGGGTGGCCGGAAGCTGAGAAAGCTGGAGGTGTCTTCCGACCTTAAAATCCATCTGGGTTGCGGAAAAAAGGGGAAGTATTTTCCTCAATTCATCAACTGCGACATGACTCCGCACAAGAATGTGGACCTTATCATGGACTGCGGAAATCTTCACCGCTTCCACGATCAGTCGGCCAACAGGATCTATTCCAACGCGTTTTTCGAGCATCTCTATCGGGACCAGCACTCGAATTTTGTCAACGAGTGCCACCGGGTTCTTCGCTCGCAAGGCGTGCTGGTCACGTTCGCCGTTCCCGATTTTGAGGAAATTGCCCGATGTTATCTGGGCGGAGTGGAGGTGGAGACCGGGAAAATTTTTGACCGCGAGACGGCCTATAACCAGACGCATGGGCTTCCTGAAAGCGATCCTCTCTGCTGGATCGGTCAACTGCACAAGAGCCTGTTTGATCGCCGTTACCTGATGGACCTTCACCAGAAGGCCGGCTTCAAGGAGATTCGCCTTTTCAACTACAGTTCCAAAACCGAGTTAACGAATCACAATCTGGCCATCCTGGCCTCGCCGGGGCCCATCGAGACGTCCACTTGGGATTTGGTGAAACAATTCGCGCCTTTCATCCTGGGAAAAGAGGCCTCATCGGACCGCATCAAGAACGAATTAGTCTGGCGGGCTTAGTCTTTGGGCTGAAACGATAGTCTGTTTGGGTATACTTAAAACACTGTCCTATCCGTGGAAAAGCTAAGCCGTTTTATTGCATTTTTCGATGAATGTGGAGATCACTCCATGGAAAAAATAGACAATGACTTCCCACTATTTGTTCTTTCCACGGTAATTGTTGAAAGATTGGAGTATATCGAAAAGATTGTTCCGGCATTCGCCCGCCTGAAGCTTCAATTCTGGTCTCATGAAGGTGTCAATCTTCACAGCCGCGACATCCGAAAAGCTCATGGGGATTTTGCCTTCTTACAAGTTGCGGCTCAGAGACAAGTCTTTCTAAAAGCCTTGAGTGAAATGATGGCGACTCTTCCATTCACGCTCTTCATTACAGCCATTCACAAAGACACCCATAAAATACGCTATGGGTCGCAGGCGACTAATCCGTATGATTTGGCTTTGACTTATACTTTTGAGAGAATTTTGCATTTTCTCGAAGGCCATAATGAAACCGATCTTCCAGTTACTGCAGAGGCTCGTGGTAAAAATGAAGACAATGCCTTGGCAGCAGCTTTTTATCGCATGATGACTCAAGGTACTCGCTACAACTCTGCCCAACGATTTCAAGCTCTCCAGTGTCCCCTGACTTTTCGGCGGAAAACTGATAACATTGCTGGAACCCAGATTGCCGACCTGTGTGCTCATCCAGCAGCGCGAAAACTCCTTAATCCGGGTCAGATTAACCAAGCCTACGATCTCATTGAGTCTCATCTCTATCGTCGAGATAATGTTAGCGGTTGGAAGTCTTTTCCATAAACAATAAAAAAGCGGCTCCGGATAAATCCAGAAGCCGCTTTCCGACCGAGAATTCCCAGTCCTGTTAAGAACATCTCATGTTTTGGGTGCTCAGTCAAACATACATGATGGCTGTCCTGTTTTCTCCCAACCTAGTTGAAACTAATTTTATCCAAAAGGAATTACCCAACAAGGAGGCGCGTCATCAAAATCGAGTGTTTGGTCGTGCCAATAAACCGTGTAGAGAGGTTCATCTGGAAAATCATTCATTACCAATTCGCATGAGTCATCACGTACACTTGCTGACCAACCAGGCTTTTCCGGGCTTTTTAACCATCTGATTGGCACAGAGAGTAAATCTTCAATTTTTTGGATATTTTTCATTACAGCGGTTCGGTGGTGTGAAACCAGGTCTATTTCACCAAGGAATCTCGCCGTTGGCTTCGAGGAAGCTGTTAGTGAGGCTGTGGGGGACGTCGGTGATGAGGCGGACGATGTTTTTGCCGCCTTGCTCGACGGAAAGGGTGGCGCTTTCGCCGCCCATGTCGGTGCGGACCCAGCCGGGGGAGGCGGCGTTGACGCTGATGCCGCGTGGCTGAAGCGCCTCGGCGAGTTTACGCGTGGCGGCGTTAAGCGCGGCTTTCGAGATGCCGTAACCGGCCCAGCCATCGGTCATGTTTTCAATGGAACCGAGCTGGCTGCTGACATTGATCACGCGGGACGGCTTTCCGGCTTCGAGCAGTGGCAGCAATGCTTGCGTGAGGAGGATCGGGCCGAGCGTATTGGTGATGAAAGTGTCGCGGAGTTCGTCGGCTTTCACATTGAGGATACTACCCGCCCACGTAGGCAATATCGCGGCGTTATTGATGAGAACGTGGAGCACCTTAAGGCGTTTGGTCAGGTCGCGCGCGGCGGCTTGGATGCTAGCTTCGTCGGCGGTGTCGAGGAGCAGGAATTCGACCTTGAGATTTTCCTTCGCCAGCGTGGCGACGGCTTCGCGGCCTCGTTTCTCTGAGCGCGCGCTGAGGATAATGTGGTGGCCGAGTCGAGCGAGTTGTCGGCAGATTTCGAGGCCGATGCCTTTGTTTCCGCCGGTGACGAGGATGGTTTGAGGGGGTGCCTTCATGGGAGAATTTTGGATAGGATTAATAAGATTAACATGATTTTTGGGGAGAGAAAGAAACGGAGATGACAGGTTTTTAATTTTGCGTGGCTGGACAAGCGGGGAGTGAGGACTAGGCTCGCGGTATCGCAATTATTGTTTGTTATGAGTGACGAATCAGTCTCCGCGCTTGAGAAGGTGATTGATCCCCCGGCAGCTCCCGAGGTGCTTGTGGAGGACGCTGGCAAGGCTGCGCAAAATTTGTGGTGGGACGACCGGGATGAGTCGCTTTGGTGGACTGATGTGGAAGGCGGTCGCCTTTACCGGCTGAATTTCAGGACCCGCATCCAAAGCGCGGTTTACGAGGGCCCGGCAGTCGGCGCGTTTATTCCCCAAGGCGATCACAGTTGGTTGCTCTTTCGTGAAAAGGACATCGTCTCGTTCGATTTTGAAAGTCATGCCCAGGTGACGCCGCTGATTGAAAACGTGCGGGTGGACGGTGATCGTTTCAACGAGATCATCGCCGACTCCGAGGGCCGGGTGCTGGTGGGCACCGTGCGCGATGGACGACCCAACGGCGCTGGCATTTATCGATTGGAAACTTCAGGTACGCTTTCGAAGGTGCTGGGCGGCACGGGACAATCCAACGGGATGGGATGGAATGCGAAGGGTGACGCGCTTTATTGGTCGTGTGGGACAACGAAAACCATCTGGCGTTGTCGTTATGATGCGAAGCGCGGCGCACTGGGCAGTCGCCAGGTTTTTCATGAATGCATGCCGGACGAAGGAACGCCGGCGGGATTGGCGCTGGATGTCGAGGGAACGCTTTGGTCCGCGAGGCGCGAGGCGGGAGTGATTTTAAAGATCGGCGAGAACCGGCGATTGCTCGGGCAGGTGACTTTTCCCGCGCGACATGTGACTTCGCTGGCGTTTGGCGGCCCGGATCATCGCACGGTGTTTGCGACGGCGATCACGGAGGAAAAGCAGTCGAAAATCTTTATGCTCCAATCGCCCGTGCCGGGAATGCCTTTGCAGCGATCCAAGATCAAGCCCAATGGGGCGGCAGAGAGCGCCATCTAAATAAGGTGATCGCCTGTGCCTTGATTCACTTTTCTCGTTCATGTGACTCAAACCGAAACCTTCCAAGCGGAAAATCCGGGAACATCCAACTATTGGGCCGATCAAAGGGGCCCGGAAATGTTTCCGCAGTGGGAACGAGTCGATACGAGTCGCGGCGAACAAAGGTCACTTCCAAAGTTTCGGGAATGCGCACATCATCCGCAACGAGGATCCGTGCGAGATTGTTTCCATGAACATGCACGACCTGATGATGACGTGATAAATGAACCAGCGCGGTAAGGGCTTGGTTCCTCCAATTCGTGTCCACCACGCAATCGAGTGCATGAAACTCGACGAGGATTTGGCGAAAAACCTTGAGTTGATCCGGATCAATTTGGGCGAATACATCCCATTCCGCACCATCAATGTCTATTTTCAAAATCAGATCCGTATCTTCGTGATGATTCAGGCAAATGAGCGACGGCAGCGAAACGACTTGCGCGTCCGGGTCGTGATGCGTTCCGATGCGCCATGGTTGAAAAGTAAAGAGCTTATGGTGCATGGGCGATTGGGAAACGGTGTGATCGTACTGATATACGGGCACTCCCCGCTCGGCAATGGCCATGTCCCAATCCACATTAGGCCCAATACCCAGGGAGTAAGCTCCTTTGATTCCGCTAAGATCGTCCAGCATCACATAGCCGCCATCATGACGCCCTCCCATGCGTATTTTGTCGACCCTTTCAGCGCGTTGCGGAGCAAGCTTGCCAAGCAGTTCCGCAAGAGGGCCGCGCCACTTCGATTCCAAATGGTGATAGGGATCGAGTCGAAACAGGAAATAATTCCACAGTCCTTTGGTCGTGCTCCACATATCTTGGATTTCTTTAGGGCAGGCGAGTCTCTAACGCCTAACCGTAAAGAACCCGAGCGGGTCTGGCAATGAGTCCTCAGCTTTAAACCGTAACGATACAGTTGCCCGCTATCCCGAAGGAGACCTCTGCAAAAGTCGCTGAATCATGTTTTTGGCATTCCGGAGGAATGACACAATCCTAGCCGGTGGTTGAGCCCGTTGCGGGCGACACCACCGGAAAATATTCTTCAAGGAGCGCACCCCGTGCAGGGGGCCACCTCTGTACGACCCCTTGTATGTCGGGATCGGTTTGCGAAGAGATAAAATACCAGTGGTGGCGACCGCCGGGGCGGTCTTACCACTGGCTAGGATTGTGACAAGCCTTCGGCTTGCGATGACGAAAAGACGGCTTTCGCAGAGGTCTCAAGTTGTCCGGGCCACCCACTCAATGGGCACCTTATCTTAAGCTGCTCTAGGCGGAAGTCGGCGTCACCTTGGCAACTTCATCGTCTGGATGATTGAGCAGGGTATCGACGATGGTTTCGGCGGCGTTGGGGCGGCCATAAAAAAGCGCCTTTTGTCGCATGGCTTCGAGTTGTTCGGGATGATCGAGAAGTCCGTCGATTTTATAGGCGAGCGTGGTGAATTCGTTGCATTTGAGGGCGATGCCCTTTTCGAGGAGATGATCGCTGTTGCGGTCCTCCTGGCCGGGGATGGGTGCGACGATAATCATGGGCAGGCCGCAGGCAAGTGATTCCGCCGTGGTCAGGCCGCCGGGTTTGCCGATGAAGAGGTCGGACATCTGCATCCACTTATGCATCTCGTCGGTGTAGCCGATAATTTTGAAGGTGAGGTGAGGATTCGCCGCTTCGACGGCGCGGGCTTGCTCTTCCAACTTGGCTTTCATTTCGGCATTTTTACCGCAGATGACGATGGCTTGGGCGGGATGACGCAGGCGGGCGAGACCGTCGAGCACGCCTGCCGCGGGGCTGACGCCGAGCGCTCCACCGGAGATGAGGAAGAGGGGACGCTCATTGTCGAAACCGGCTTCGGCGCGAAGCGTGGCGCGGTCTCTTTTCTCACCGAAAACCGGATCGATCGGAATGCCACTGACCGTGATGTGACTGCCGGGTAACCCCAGTACTTCGAGATGCACTTTGCTTTCCTCGAGCGCGACGAAGTAGCGGTCGAAGGTGCGGCAGAGCCACATGGCGTGGACGTCGAGATCGGTCACCACGATGGAAAGCCGGGCGTTGAGTTTTCCCTTGCTGATGAGGTAGGAAATGATTTCCGACGGAAGGAAATGGGTGCAGACGGTGATGTCGGGCTTGAACTTGGCGATGAAGCGTTCGAGCGGACCGGTGTTGAGGCGATCGAGCATGAGCCGCATGCGATCGGTTTTCCACGGCTCGTCGGTGGTATTATAGACGATGCCGAGGACCGTAGGCGCTCTTTGAACGAGAGTGATGTAGAGCTTCGAATAGAAATCGCGGAAGAGCTGATTGGTAAAACGGAGTGCGTCGATGTTGCGCACTTCTCCCACGCCGGGTTGTTGGCGAAAAACTTTCTCAAGGGCCGCGGCGGCGCGAACGTGGCCGGTGCCCGCGCTGGCGGAAAGAATGAGAACTTTGCGGCCTTGCGTGGAAGGCGAGTCGGGAATTTCCAACGGATCGGGGACCTGCTTGGCCCGGAGAAAATTCATTTTGCTGGCGGTCTTCCGCAGCTTGTCGAAGGATCGCCCCGTGGGGTTGGTGTTGGATCCGGGTAAGTCCAAAGGTGAAAGGGGTTCTTTGACCGGGGATCAGGACGATTTTTTGAGACCGCCGATGAAAAGGCAATGCACGCCGCCGAACTGCAGGCTGTCCTGAACGCCGAGCCAACGTTCCTTGATCGGCTGACCGGCGACGTAGGTGCCGTTGGTCGAGCCGAGATCCTTGAGGAAGACGCCGCTGCGGGAATACTCGAGGCTGGCGTGGCGCTGGGAAATGGTGGCGTCGTTGATGACGATGTCGTTGACGGTCGAGCGTCCGAGATAGGCGAGGCCGGGGCGAATCGGGAAAGTCTTGATTTCAGTCCCGAGCGTGATGCGCAAATAGGGATTGGTCGGGGCAAGGCGAATCGGCTCGGTGGGACGGTTACTGGGATCGTCCTGGGTCTCGTCCCTTACTCGCGCCGCTTCGCAGAGAACCTGCATGTAGGGGATTTCAATCGTGCGGCGTTGCGCTTTTTCTCCGACGATGAATTCCGTTTGCGGATCCATCAGGTTGATCAGCGCGACTGCGGCGTCAATGCCGGAGCGAAGACCAAACTGGGCATCGACGATTTCGCCATCGACCAGATTAATGCGCGCGGGAGGCGCCACATTGGTAATGTAAATTTCTCCGGTCTTTCGGCCGAGGCCGAACGCCTGAATTTGTTCGGCGATACTGAGAAGATTCCCCAGCTTGACCGTGTCCCTGCGTAAGTCGGGCAGCATCCTTGTATTATACTTGTGGTTATGGAGAAGGCGAGTTTTTCTCGAAAGCAAACGGCTGACTGCCTACGGACCAGCCTGTAGTTTAGTGTCCCGAAACTCGCCGTGGAGTTTGCGACTGATCAAGAGGCCAATTCCGGCAAGAAGAAAAATCGCCGTTGTCCAACGAGGTTCGGGAACAGCACTATAAGTGATACCGGCAAAGCCAAGGCTGTTCGCATTGCTTGCGATGACCGATCCACTGGGTGTGGTCAGGTAAACTCCATTGGTGGTGGTGAAGCCTGCATCGGTTAAGTCAAAAGCGTACCCTTGGAGATTTCCTGCTTCAGGGCCGGATGGGACGATTCTATAAATGCCGACATCCGCCCCCACAATTGTACCCGTGGCATTGACCGTAAAGGTATCATCTCCGGCAACGAAACCGTATCCACTGGCAATTAAGTCGATAGTGGGTGCCTGAGGATAGGCCGGCGATCCTATTGGCTGGCCAGTGATGATGATATCGGTAGGAGTGGACGTGCTGTTGATGCTTAGTCCTTCAATTTCCCCGGACACCGTTCCTCCAGGAACTGTTTCTGTGAATGTGAAATTGAGTAATTGAGCCCGTGCGGGACACGCCAAAGCAACCAAAGCGACAAATATGAGGATAGTGAGGCGTAGATTCACGGAGATAAGTCGCGAAGCTACTTTATAAACAAGTGTTTTGCAATTACTGGTTTTAAGAAATGCAGGAGCCTTGCCAGTTGAGGCGCTCTGTCCCATAAAAGCAGGAACCATGTCTGGAAAGCTTTATGTGGTGGCGACACCGATTGGAAATCTTGAGGATATGCCGCCACGGGCCGTGCGCGTTTTGCGCGAGGTCGATTTAATCGCGGCGGAGGACACTCGGCATACGGGGCATTTGCTGACCCGATTTGAGATTCGGAAGCCGCTCATTAGCTATCACCAATTTAGTGAGGCGAAGCGGACGGCGGAATTTTTGAAGAAATTCGAGATGGGGCAATCGATCGCGCTGGTTTCGGATGCGGGGTTGCCGGGGGTGAGCGATCCGGGTGAGCGGTTGATTCGCGCGGCGGTGGCGGCGGGCGTGACGGTTGAAGTTGTGCCGGGGCCTTCCGCGCCCTTGATGGCGCTGGCCGGTTCGGGCTTTCCGATGGTGCCGTTTTATTTTGGAGGATTTCTACCGGTGAAGGGGGGGCAAAGGCGCAAGGAGCTGTTGGCGGCGTCAGCGCGCGAATGCACGAGCATCTATTTTGAATCGCCCTATCGTGTGGTGCGGATGCTGGAGGATGCCGTGACAGAAATACCATTAGCCCGGCTTTGTCTCGCGCGTGAACTGACGAAGAAGTTTGAGGAATACAAACGCGGGACGGCGGCGGAGCTTCTGGCCCATTTTCAGGCGCATGAACCGCGTGGAGAATTTTGTCTGGTGATCGCGCCGGAGAGCATTAATAAGAAAACAGTCGATCCACTTTTACCATGAAAATTCTATCAGGACTGGCGAACGGTCAGGTTTTGCAACGTCTCGGTTCACGCGGAGCTAATGCCCGGGTTGAAGGCACGAGTGCGGAAAGCGGTGCAGTATTTGCGACGATTTCACAGGCAGGCCGTGTGCTAAAAGGTTGGAAAAAACGAGCGGTGGGAAAAGCTGCGCGCGGAAAATTCAGCATGGAACTCAAAGGCGTTCCTGCTGGTGGCCCTTATCATCTACAACTGGAGATCGGTAAGGACCGGGTGGAAATCGCTTCATTTTTTGTGGGCGACGTCTGGGTCTTGGCGGGCCAGAGCAACATGGAAGGAGTGGGCGATATCAGCGGGGCGGCACGGTCGCATCCGTTGATCCGCGCTCTTTCGATGCGCCGCGAATGGCGGTTGGCGTCTGATCCGCTTCATATCACAGCGGAATCTCCTGATGTGTGTCATCACGGCGGCGCGCCGTGTACGCCCGAAGAGGCGGAAAGAAGACGGCGGGAGAGTGTGAAGGGCACCGGCGTAGGAGTCTTTTTTGGGCGCGAGATGTTGAAACGCTCCGGCGTTCCCCAGGGACTGCTCTGCACGGCGCATGGCGGCACGAGCATGGAACAGTGGAGTCCCGAGCGTAAGCGCCTCGGCGGCGAATCGCTTTACGCCTCGATGCTGGAATCGGTGCGGTTGACGGGACAGCCGGTCTCGGGCGTGTTGTGGTACCAGGGCGAGAGCGATGCGAACGAGCAGGTGGCTCCGCTTTACACCGGGCGGATGCAGAAACTGGTGGCGGCCACGCGTCGCGATTTTGATCACACGAAATTGCCCTGGATCATCGTGCAACTGGGGCGCTTTTTTAACGTCAACCCGAGTGCCACTTGGTGGAACAACATCCAGGAACAGCAGCGGATTCTCCCGAATAAAATCAAATATCTGGAGACCGTGCCCGCGATCGATCTGCCGATGGATGATCACATTCACATTGGCGCGGAAGGCTTCGTGGATTTGGGTGAGCGGATGGCCCGCGCCGCGGACTTGCTGGTTTATGGAAATAGGAAGGAAAAGCGTCCACCGCGCCTGCGCCGGATTCGCCATTACGCATCGTCGCGCAAGACGGGGCCTGCGGTTAATGGCATCGAGGTGATCTATGACGATGTGGTTGGGCCATTGAAATCATCTGGCGAGCCAGACGGTTTCATGCTGGTGAACGCGGCTGGAATGGGCGTCCCTCTTATTTATAAAACCACCTTGCAGGGCAATAGCATCCGGCTGGATGTGCAGGCATTGATTCCGAAGGATGCGCGGCTCAGTTACGGCCACGGATTTGTTCCGCATTGCAACATCACGGACGGCCGTGGTTTTCCGCTGCCGGTTTTTGGCCCGTGCGATATCGGGGGCGATCAGGCGGCTGGATTTTTGCCTTACGTGACGGAGTGGAAGGTCAGTGAGATTGTCGCCACGACCGAGACATTGGACAAGGTTCCGTGTCCCGACGTCGATCAATTAAATCCGGTGGTGAAAAAGTATGGCGAGCAGGGTTTTGATTTTGGCATGGACGGTTTCATCAATGAGCGTCCCGCGTGGCAGCACAAAGGTGGTCATGCTTATTTCCAGGCCAAGTTGCATCTCGACGAGTCGATGAAACTGCTGGTACTGATGGGCTATGATGGTCCGTTCAAATTGTGGTTGGATGGAAAGCCATTTTTCACCGATATCAAAGGAGTTAATCCGTGCATTCCGGATAAGAGCCGGAAAGTGGTCGAGTTGAACCGGGGTTCGCACGACTTACGCGTCGGCATGGATCTCAACAGCGGGCAGGCGTGGGGATTTTTCCTGCGCTTTCGCCGAAAAGATGTGAGCCCAGCGAAACTGCGCGCTGGAAATTTCGTGAAGCCGACGTATTCAGTGTAGCACCGAGGGAACCAGACCCAATTTTCTGGCAGATCAATTCCGGGGCAGCGGCGGCTACCCCGGAGAAAGACTGCAGGATCGCGGCTAAAGTTTGATGACGCTGGAGGCTTTGAGTCCTTTGTCGGACTGGAGGATTTCAAACTCGACGCGGTCGCCTTCGTCTAAAGTTTTGAAACCTTCTCCTCCGATAACAGAAAAGTGAACGAACACATCCTGTCCACCTTCGTCTTGGGCAATGAAGCCGAAGCCCTTTTTATTATCGAACCATTTGATAATTCCTTGAGCCATTAGAAACTCCCTCTGTTGTAACAAGGCCAACTACTTGGAACGCTTTGATTTGAAGCCCATGGTACGACGGGGCGAGCATTGCCTGAATTAGATTCATTCTCTGCGCAAGCCTTAAGTTGAAATGATTATGAACGCATACATTTTAGAGCGTCAATGCAAAAGATGGAGTTTAAGCGAAAGGCAGGGAAGCGGGAAACAGGGAAGTTTTTTGACAGGATTAACAAGATTTACAGGATTGGGGAAAGGCAGGGGAAGGTTTTGACGGAATTAACGGAATTCCGGAATTTTTTTAAAAGGAAAATATGAAGACGAGGTGAAGGGAGGCAATGGAATGGGGAAATTTTTAGATAGGATTGATAAGATTAAGAGGATTGGAAAAACAGAGGGGAGCAAGGAAGGCAGGATGAACTGATCCTTCGACGGGCTCAGGATGACGGATTGCTTTTTTTAGTGGAAATCTTCGACGGCAAGTTCCCAAGAGCCACCGGAAGCTTCGATCTTGAGATAATAATCTCCGGGGCCAACGAGTTGGGTTGTGTCGCCGCCGGAGCCGAGCTTGGAGCAGACTTTTTGCGGAACGGTGTCGTCCTTGGGAAAGGCATTGAGAAATAACGCGCTGGTGTTGACGTAGGCTTTGCCCTCCTTGTCCTGATTGTGCCAGAGGACTCGCCATTGGTGGCCTTGAATCTGGAAAAGATCGGTGTTTTTGTTGTCGGTGCCGGAGAGGGAGAAGAGGCGGTGCCAGGAGGGTGTGCCGGGCATTCCTTCCGGTTGGGCCGCGGGAAGATAGCTGGCGGGCGGTGGAGGGGGCGTCGGTGCGGCGGGTGGGGCTTGGGCCGTGGTGGTTCCGGTGACGGTGGGGGCGGCGACTGGCGGTGGATTCGCGGCGGCGGCGGAAAGCTGGTCGATTTTATTCTGTAACTTGTCGTTCTCGATGAGTGTTTCCTGGAGGCGCTCTTCGAGGGACTGGATTTGCCGGCTTTGCAGGCGGCGATCGAATTGAATGTCCTCGAGAACGGCTTGTTGTTTCTTGAGCAAGTCGAGAAGAGTGAGATTACTTTCGGTGAGGCGGTCGATGGAGCTTTGCGACGTCTGCGTGGACGGATGAGAGTTCGGAGGAGGAGTGGTGGCGGGCCTCGGGGGCGTCGCGGGGTCGGTCGTCAGTGTTTGCGCGAAGGCGAAGTTGGAGAGAAGAGCGAGCGCGAGGATGAGGAAGAGTCTCATGAGCTATCCTCTTATCTTAACCACGCGGACGAAAAAATAAATGAGAGAACCGATGTCGGGGACGCAAACGACGAGGAGAAGCCAGAGGATTTTTTGCGAGGAGTTGGGTTCGCGGGTGGCGCAGTGATAGATCATCCAGATCCAAAAAGCGATGCCGATGAGGGCGAAGCCGCTGGAGCTTTCGAGCAGAGCGAGAGGCATGAAAATTTAAAGGGAAGGCACTTCCATCTTGAAGGGCGGGATGCGGGTGAAGACGCGTTCGCCGTCCTCGACCTGGCCGAGGTAGGCGCCCTCAGCGAGGCTGTCGGAAGCGATGAGGTGATAGCTCGAATAATGGAACTGGGTGCCAGGGGTGAGGCGGGGGCATTCGCCGACGACGCCGTCGCCTTCGATGACGAGCTTGGAGTTGTCGGCATTGGTGACGACCCACTTGCGTCCCTTGATGGTGACGACGCGCGTGCTGTCATTGTGGATGGTGATATGATACACAAATCCATATGGCCGGTCCGGGGTGCCTTCTTCGTGCGGATTGTATTCCACACGATCAAGGGAGACCCAGAGACCGGGTAATTCGCGTATAGGTTCGCCTGCCACATCCTTTAGATAAATGATTAGCTCCTCCGGGCAAAGAGAAACTTCACGGGCACGACCGTCGGCACACCGCCGAAATGTGCCGGTGGTGCTGTCGATTGCGGGCTCGGACAACAGCGGCGGTGCGGGAATTCAGGCCGATTTGAAGACGTTTACGACACTGGGCGTGTATGGAACGACGGCAGTGACGTGCGTGGTGGCGGAGCATCCGGGGCGGGTGCTGAATATCACGCCAATTCCACCAGAACGCGTGGCGGACCAGATTCGGTTGGTGCTGGAGGCGTTCCCGGTCGCGGCGATCAAGACGGGGATGCTTTACTCGGCGGAGATTATAGAGGCGGTGATGGAGGCGATTGCGCCTGCGCTGAAACAGGGCGTGCCGCTGGTGGTGGATCCGGTGATGGTGGCGAGTAGCGGGAAGGTGCTTCTTAAAAAGGATGCGATCCGGGCGCTGCGTAGATTTATTGCGATGGCGACGATTGTGACGCCGAATCGGGATGAGGCGGCGCTGCTTTGGGGGAGGCCGATAACGAATTTAAAAACGTTGGAAGAAGCTGCTTTGGAATTGGCGGAGAGATTTGGGCGGCCCCATGTTTTGGCGAAAGGTGGGCATCTCAAAACGGGACAGGCGATTGATGTACTGGCATCGCCGGGGGGAAAGATCCGCGAGTTTGGGGTGAAGCGGATTCCGGGAGTGGATCCGCATGGGACGGGGTGCACGTATTCGGCGGCGATCGCGGCCGGGTTGGCGCAGGGACTGACCGTTGGTCAGGCGGTGGCATCGGGAAAGCGGTTTATTACGCGGGCGTTGAAGAGGCGGTTTGAGATTGGGGATTATCAACTGTTGAATCATCTCTCGGAGTGAGGGCTGAAGGGAAGCAGGACCAAATTGCCAAATTTTCCAAATTACTAAATTGGAGGAAAGGCAGGGAAAGTTTTGACGGAATTACGGAATTAACGGAATTTGGGAGAACGGGAGGGCAGGTAGAAATGAACAAAGGGAATACAAGAAAAAGGCTATTTGCCAAACCTACGGCTTTTCAAATCACCTGCCTAATTTTATTAATAGGTGGGATTTTCCTATAGGCGTTTTCGTACATGGTGGAGAACGCATATGGACCTCCTCCGGTTATGTACACGCGGATTAGCTCTGAGTTGGAATATTCTACTGAGCATCGCTGAAGTCAGTGCGAAGTGAAACTTCGCAGGGAATAAGGGACGTTCCCAAGTGAAACTTGGGAACGAGGGAAGGGGGAGGCAGCTTACTGCGCGGCCATGAAATCGGTGCGATTCAAGCGAGTCCACTTATTGTCGGCGCCTTTTTCGTAGAGGAAATTCAAGACGTGGTTGGCGGAAATGAAGATACCCTTGGGCTCTTCGTTGGAACTGATGATGGCTTCCTTGTAGCCGCCGCGCTCGACGTCCTTGACGGCAATTTTCCAGACTTCATCCACTTCCTGGCTCAAGGCCTTGTTTTCATCGACGGAGAGGGGGGTCTGGTAGCGGACCATGAGCGCCATGACGCCCTTGGAGAACTCGACCTTGGAGATGCTGAGGACCTTGATGGTGTGGCCGCAGGGAAGTTTAAAGGTCTCGTTTTCCGTGAGGATGAGAGGGGCGGCCTGGGAGTGAGGCGCGGTGAGGAGAACGGCGGCGAGTGCCAAAAGCGGCAAAAGCGGGGTGCGTCGGTTCATATAGTAAGTAGCGGGACTCAAGCGAAGTCGGGGGATTTTGGCAAGCGTGGTGTTTTAAGCAAATCTTATACCGGGGAGCCGATTTTCTCGCGTGATGAGTGGTGGATGTATGATAATCTCCGTTTCTGTGGCTGATCTTACATCTATTTCACGGCAACTTGCGGCAATCCTGCCCGCGAATCGCATTCTGACGGAAGCGGAGGATATTATTCCGTACTCGTTTGACGGGACGGCGGCGTTGTCGCACCGACCGGTGGCGGTGGTGCTGGCCAATACGACGGAGGAAGTTTCGCGGCTGATGAAGTGGGCGAACGAGACGCGGACGCCGATCATTGCGCGCGGGAGCGGGACCGGATTGGCGGGCGGGAGCGTGCCGTCGGCAGGGTCGGTGGTGATGTGCCTGAGCCGCTTTGACAAGGTACTGGAGTTGGATCGCGCGAATTTGACGATGACAGTCGAACCGGGTGTGACGACGCAGGCGATTTTTGAGCAGGCCGATGCGGTCGGGTTGCTTTATCCACCGGACCCGGGATCGATGAAGATTTCGACGATTGGCGGGAACGTGGCAAATAACTCGGGCGGGCTGCGCGGGTTGAAATACGGCGTGACGAAGGATTACGTGATGGGTTTCGAGATCGTGCTGCCGAGCGGCGAGGTGGTCTGGATTGGGAACAAATGCGTGAAGGATGTGGCGGGATATTCGTTGCGCGAGGTGTTCATTGGGTCGGAGGGGACGCTGGGGATTTTTACGAAGATTTTGTTGTGTCTGCTGCCAAAGCCGGCGGCGAAGAAGACGTTGCTGGCCGTTTATTCGCGGATGGCGGATGCGGCGGAGACGGTGTCGGCGATTATCGCGCACCCGATTATTCCGTGCACGCTGGAGTTTCTCGATAAAATGACGATCAATTGCGTGGAGGATTTTGCCCCTGTGGGCCTGCCGCGCGAGGCGGAGGCGGTGCTGCTGATGGAATCGGATGGGCATCCAGCGGTAGTGGCGGAGGAGGCGGAGATTATGGCGCGGCTGGCACGGAAGTGTGGAGCGCTGGAAGTGCGCGTGGCGCAGACGGCGGAGGAATCGCTGAAGCTGGCATCGGCGCGGCGTTCGGCATTCCCGGCCTTGGCGCGCGTGGCTCCCACGACGATTTTGGAGGATATCACGGTGCCGCGAAGCGAACTGGCGGGGATGGTGGCGTTTATTCAGGACTTGGGGAAGCGGCACAACTTACGAGTCGGGACTTTTGGGCATATGGGGGATGGGAATTTGCATCCTACGTTTTTGACGAACGAGAAGGACGCGGAGGAAATGCATCGCGTGGAGCTGGCCTTTCAGGAAATCGTGACGGAGACGGTGCGGCGCAAAGGGACGATCACCGGCGAGCACGGCGTGGGTCTGGCAAAGAAGAAGTTTTTACCGGAATCGGTGGGCGGCCTGAATGTGGAAATCATGCGGAATCTGAAACGGTTGTTTGATCCGAATTTGATTCTTAATCCGGGGAAGATGTTTGATTGCTGAGGGGGGCCGACGAACAGTGAACTTGCTTGAGCCCAGCTACTGCAATTTCTGCTTACTGGCGGACGGTGACTGTGTCGCGATTCCTGAAAAAACGGGCTCGAGGAGAGGCCGTACTTTCATCGCACCAGCAACTGAAAGATGGTGGTCGTCAAAATAAAGGGATTTGCCCCCTTCAACCACGATGAGCCGGTTCTCAGAGCTGATGAAAAACCTGGCAGGATCGAGAATCGTGGCGTCAGATGGCGAGATATCCTGAAATATCCGATCCTGAGCAATGCGGTCCTCTTGGTAGTAGTTCGGGGGAAACGTGAAATCATCGAGCTTTTGGGGATGAAGGATGACAGATAAAGCAAGCGCACGAGGCACATCCAAACCCGGTCGTGGTACATCCAACAGAATCCAGACTCTTGCGCCAGAATTTTTCAGCGCTTTTATAGTCTTAAGCACGGGACGATTAAACTGGAGGTTGTCGTTCTCATAAACAGCCCACTTAGCTGCGAGGATTACATTTTTGATTCGATTATCTTCGATGTATTTTATGACTGAATTGTTATACGGAATGCTCTCTTCCTTAAGAGACCATTCACCCGTGGATTCATAGTCCAATGCCGGAGCTGTTGATGAATGAGTCGCGGCAACGCCTCGAACCCCATTTTCCTTGCAGAGAATATCCAGAATGGAAAGGACTGCCATCGCATGGCTGTCACCCCAGACAAAGAGCTTGATAGGCACATGCTTGTTTCCGGATCCCAACTCGACGAAATCACCGTTCAAGGCATCTTCTAAAGTTAACTCATCCCGAAATCCACGGTCGTCGCGATAGCTTGCATAGACCTGCGCTTGTGCAGGAAATCTAAACGGAAGTCCCTGCAGTTTTTGAATGGTAAAACCTGCGAACAAGAGAACTACGGTCGTGAGGGCGCCAAAAATTAAAATCTGATCCCGACTTTTAAAAATGGTGCGCTTACGAAAGGGAGTCTCGACATATTTCCAGGACAAAACGGCGAGAATCGCACTGATAAGCAAAAGCAAGAGTCGACCCGATACGGATATTGGTTCAAGCGCCCAATATCGGGCGAATGCAAGCACAGGCCAGTGCCAAAGATAAAGCGAGTAGGATATAAGGCCGATAAATACCAGCGGAGGCAGGGCAAGGAGCGTCCCGATCGACGTCGGGGTTCCGGTATTGCTCCAGATGATCAAGGCGGCGCCGCCACAGGGGAGAATGGCTGCAGTTCCCGGGAAGCGGGTTTCGCTAGTATAGAAGAAATCGGCGTAAAGAATGGCCAGAAGCCCCACCCAACTGGCGCACTCTTTCTGCCACCGTGGCGATTCGCCGCGTGTGGAAAGCGTGGCCAATAATGCTCCAGCCGTAAGCTCGCAGGCACGCGTAGGTAAAAAAAAGAAATTAACGGCTTGGTGAAAATAACTGCAATAAACACTTAGACAGAAGGAGGCGGCGCCAAGCATGCAGATGGCTGAAATTCGGACGCGGTGGGAAAAACGATCCAATACGATCAAGAAAAGAGGGAAAAGTAGATAGAATTGCTCCTCTACGGCGAGAGTCCAGGTATGCAGAAGAGGCATCAGTTCCGAAGGCTCTGCAAAATAACCAGAATGCCTCTCAAAATATAAGTTGGAGACCAGCAGGGCCTGCGCGACTACGGATTGGCCCAGTTCTTTAAAATCAACGGGGAGAAGGAGGCACCAGCCCACGGCGAGGCATGAAAGAATGAGAACGGTCATGGCGGGAAGAATTCGCCGCACCCGACGTGCCCAGAACTCCAGAATCTTAAACCGACCGTTCTCGAGATCCTGAAGGATTAGTCCTGTAATAAGATATCCTGAGATCACAAAGAATATATCCACCCCGACAAAACCTCCGCTCACACCCAGGTGCGCATGAAAGAATAGCACCGCCAGGACGGCAAGGGCCCTCAGGCCATCAATATCTGTTCGATATTGGAAGGATTTACTCACAGATATTCGTCCTATTGATGGACCTCACGCAAGAGGTGGTGCACTAACAAGTTTACGAGACGAGAACTTCTTCGCGGAGGCCCAGGGTGTCGCGGGTCCAGTTGGTGATGCGGTCGCTGAGCTGCGCGTCCTTGGCGAGTGATTCGCCGTGGGAGGGGATCATTTCCTTGAGGCGGGTCTGCCACGGCAGGGTTTTCATCTGCTCGGGGAAGCAATCGGCGATGAGCTTGAGCATGATGGAGACAGCAGTCGATGCGCCGGGCGATGCGCCGAGAAGCGCGGCGATGGAACCGTCTTTTGACGCGATAACTTCGGTGCCGAACTGGAGGATGCCCCCCTTCTTTGGATCTTTTTTGATGACCTGGACGCGCTGGCCAGCATGTTCGAGTTTCCAGTCCGCCATTTTCGCGAGTGGGACGAATTCCTTCAGCGCGGTGAGGCGATCTTCCGGCGATTGCAGGACCTGGCCGATGAGGTATCGCGTGAGGCCGATATTTTGCAGGGCCGCCGCGGTCATGGGCACGATATTGTTGGGCTGGATGGCGAGAGGGAAATCGAAGACGGAACCCTTCTTGAGATACTTGGTCGTGAAGCCGGCGAAGGGTCCGAAGAGGAGTCCCTTTTTGCCGTCGATCATGCGGGTGTCGAGATGCGGCACGGACATCGGCGGCGCACCGACGGCCGCTTTGCCATAGACCTTGGCATCGTGCTGCTCGATGAGTTTGGGATCGAGACAGCGGAGCCATTGACCGCTGACGGGGAAGCCGCCGAAGCCTTTGCCCTCGGGGATGTTCGATTTTTGGAGGAGAGGAAGCGCTCCGCCGCCTGCGCCGAGGAAAACGAACTTGGCGGTGACGGTGCGTTTCTGATTGGCGACCTTGTCGTTGACGTAGAGGCGCCATGAGGCGTCACCGTCGCGATGGAGGTTGAGGACCTCGTGCCGCAGATGGACCTTCACGCCTTCGAGGCCCTGAAGATAGCTGATGAGGCTGCGCGTGAGAGCCCCAAAATTAACGTCGGTGCCGGTGGCCATGCGGGTGGCGGCGACGGGCTGCTTCGGATCGCGACCGGCCATGATGAGCGGCATCCATTCGGCGAGCTTGGTGGGGTCGTCGGAGAATTCCATTCCGGCGAAGAGATGATGCGCGCCGAGGGCCTGATAGCGTTTCCGCAGGTAAGGCACGTTCTTCGCGCCATGAATAAAACTCATGTGCGGAATGCGGCGGATGAAATTCGAAGGCGTCGGGATGTGATTTTGCTGAACGAGGTAGGACCAGAATTGCTTGGAGACTTTGAAGGCCTCGTTGATGGGGAGCGCCTTGGCGGTATCGATGGAGCCGTCGGTCTTTTCGGGCGTGTAGTTGAGTTCGCAGAGAGCGGAATGACCGGTGCCTGCGTTGTTCCAGGCGTCGGAACTTTCCTCGGCGACGCCGTCGAGGCTTTCAAAGATTTCGATAGTCAGATCGGGCTGCAGTTCCTTGAGGAGAACGCCGAGGGTGGCGCTCATGATGCCAGCGCCGACGAGGACGACATCAGGGCCGGGTTGGGAGGGAGAGTTCATGGGCATGGGAGTTCGAGACGAGAATTAGCAATTCTAATATAGAACATGGGCACTTGCCAAACGATTTGCGGTGGGCACCTTGAAGCCATGATTGTCCAACTCATCGCCACGAATCGTCCGGGAAGTAACTCGGGTAAGGTCGCTGCCCACGTCGCCGAAATTTATGCCGCGAAGGGGACGCCTCTTGAGGTGGTCGATCTGCACAATCTGCCGCCGGAGATTTTTAATCCGGCGAGTTACGCGGAAAAGCCCGCGAGCTTTGCCTCGATGCAGGAATCGATGACGAAGGCCACCGGGATTCTGGTTGTGACGCCGGAGTACAACGGGGGATTTCCGGGCGTGTTCAAGTACTTCATCGATATGCTGAAGTTTCCAGAGACGTTTGCCGGGAAGCCGTTCGCGTTTGTGGGGCTATCGGCGGGCGGCGGTGGCGCGGTGCGTCCGGTGGAGCAGTTCACGACGCTGGTGCACTATCTGCGGGGAATTGTTTACCCCGCGACGGTCAATATTCCGGGGATCAATAATCATTTGGATGAAGCGGGACGGATCAAGTCACCGGAGATTATCGAGCGTCTTGAGAAGCAAGCCGATGGGTTCGCGAAGTTTGTGGAGAAGACGGGGAAGAAGTAGGATTTCTCAGCGCTCCAAACTTCAGCGTTCCTTTAATTTTTTCTCCAAATGGGAAATATCCAGGCTCTCATAAAAAGAGAGTGGGGTTATTTACTTGGTGTCAGGCCATCACGGAAAGTATGGCTGATCCTGATAGTGGTGGGCGTCCTGATCTGTCAGTCGGCATTTTTCAAGATTGGACCTAACGACGGAGCAATGCGGGATTACGTATACAATACAATTGGAGAAAAATACGGTTTCCCCATCTTTAGTTACGTCGGAAATGGCCCGCCACCTTCAGTTAAGATATCGTGGCAAATTGTTTCCTATGTAGAAGATGCTGATAAAAAGGGCGGACTTTATACAGTTAAATTCCAGCACATGACCCAGAATGGGGGGCAGATAGATAGGATTAGTGGTCAAATGGAATGCCACTACGATACAGTAGGCAAGAAAATCGCTTTGATAGCCTTCTCAGCGGCCAAGCCCAATTGACAGATTCATCGAGCAGCGTCGGATATCAACGGAAGCTGATCCTTCGACAAGCTCAGGATGACGGATTGTTTAGTGGGCAACTTTTGCAGATGTCTCCAGAGGAACGGTTGAAGCCTCTCCCTTACGACCGGACCACCTAACGACCGGGCCATCCGCCTCTTTATCGGCCCGCTAAATTTGTGTCGATGCTCAGGACTGTCCCCTTTACGTCCAGGCGATTGCGAATGGCTTTTGCGAATTTCTCGGTTTCAAATGGTTTGGCCAGAAAGTTGACTCCTTCTTCGAGGGGAAAGTCCTGGGCGGCGATTTCGGCGCTGTAGCCGCTGATGTAAATCACTTTCAAGGCGGGATTTTCCTGAAGAAGCCGTTTCGCCAATTCCTTGCCATTCATACCGTCCGGCATCATCAAGTCCGTCAAGAGCAGATCAATCTCGTTGCGCTTGTGTTTCCACACTTCCAAGGCGTTGAGGCCCGTGGCGGCCTCAAGGATGTTATAGCCGAGCTTGGACAGCATCTTGTGAATGGACATGCGCAATGACTGGTCATCCTCGACCAGCAGGATGGTCTCGTTGCCGCCGGTCACCGAAACAAGCGTTCTCGGCGCTTTGTCCTTGCCGGTTATCGCGGAGAGCCATGGCAGGTAGACCCGGAAGGTCGTCCCGTGGCCAACTTCGCTGTAGACATTGATCCAGCCTTGGTGCTGTTGCACGATACCGAACACGGTGGCCAGGCCAAGTCCGGTGCCTTTGCCGATGTCCTTGGTGGAAAAGAACGGATTGAAAATTTGCGGCAGAATTTCCGGCGGGATGCCAGTGCCGGTGTCACTCACGCTCAGGCACGCAAAGGAGCCAGGGCGGGACTGGGGGGCCTGCGCCACCGACTGATCATCAAACGTCACCACCGAAGTTTCGAGGAAAAGATTTCCGCCCTTGGGCATGGCGTCACGGGCGTTCACCGTCAGGTTCATCAGCACCTGATCCAGCATCCCCGCATCGGCATGGACAAACAGGGGATGAGACGCGTACTTGAACTGCATCTGGATATCCTCGCGCAAGACTCTCTGGAGCATTTTGGTGATGCTGACGACGACGTCGTTCAGGTCAATGTTGCGCAGAAGCATCGCCTGCTGGCGGCTGAACACCAGTAGTTGCCGGGTGAGATTGGCGGCGCGCTGGGAGGCTGCGCCAATCTCGTTGGCAAATTCCAGGTGCATCGGGACCAGGTTGCCGTCGGCCTTCATCAAGTCGGCCTGCATTTGGATGACCGCCAGGATGTTATTGAAATCATGGGCCACGCCGCTGGCCAACTGGCCGATGGCCTCCATCTTCTGGGATTGCCTCAACTGCATTTCCAGTTTCCGCTGTTCGGTGATCTCGCGAAACGCCCAGATTCGCCCGTAATATTTTCCCGTCTTGTCGCAGACCGGCGCTGAATAGCGGTCCAGGATCGTCCCATCCTTCAACTCGATTTCATCGCGCCCGGTCTCGTCCCGATGCGCATAAAGGTGGCCCACTCTTTCGCTGAATTTCTTCGGGTCCTTCGTTTGCTGAGCCACATGCTGGAGTAATTTGACATCGTCATCGTCACGGGCTATGTCCTCCGGAACCTTGAATAACTGGAACAGCCGTTCGTTTTGCAGAATTCGCTTGGCTCGGTCATCGACCACCAAAATACCGTCAAGGGAGGAATCCACCTGTGCCTCGAGAAAAGCGGTTTTCCAAATCATTTCCTCCTGCGTCCGCTTTTGCTCCGTGATGTCCTGGCTCGTTCCGGAGATTTTGACCGTCTGGCCCCCCGCACTCTGGACGACTCTGGCGCGGGCCATCATCACCCCCTCGGTTCCGTCCGCGCGGATGAACCGATGCTCAAATTGCCGGGCGAAGTTCGGATCGGTCGTGGCAACGCCCAGGGCGACTTCCCGTGCCACCAAGCCGGCATCCAGCGGATGGACAAATTTACGGATATATTCTTCGGGAGCCATGGACAACCCTCCTGCCTGTGCCGAGGTCGTGCCTAGCAATTGGAAAAGGTGTTCGTCCGCGGTGACACGGTTGGCCGCCACATCGAACTCCCAATGGGCCAGCTTGGCGATATCCATGGCGAGAATGAGTTGGGCCTGTTTCTCGCGCAGGGCCTCTTCCGCCCGCTTGCGCTCGGTGATGTCCTCAACCAAAGACACGATGCACTTTATGCCTCCTAATTCGATCTGTTCGGCGTTAGTTAAAACAGTCTTGGTTTCGCCCTCGCGGGTATGCGATTGCATCTTAAAATCACGCATCGAACCGCTAGTGCGCAACGACTGGAGCATTCGGTTACGGTCTTCCGCTCTTCCCCAAATGCCCAATTCCAGACCGGTGCGCCCGATCATCTCGGGTTGGGAATAGCCATAAAGTCGGCAAAAACTTTCGTTGACCTCGATATAACGCCCCGTCTCCATGTCGGTGATGGCGATACCGCTGGGATTGGCTTGAAACGCCTTCGCAAATTTTTCCGCGCTGGCCTGCAATTCCTCCTCATTTTTCAGCACCTCGGCATAACGCGTGTCAAGCAGGCTGCGGATGATCCAGCCCATGACGCAAGCGGCAAAGAGCAGCGTGAAGCTGATGATAAAATAATATTGCAGACGCCGCTCTTCGATGGAACGAATGCGGATTGATAAAAGCTCGTCCAGTTCGTTCTCCCCGACCTGCGAGAGACGGAAGCTTTCCGCGCGAGCCTTCCAGCCCGCCGCTTCAAACTCCTCCACCGGTACCTTCCCGCCCGCGGCGATGCGGTTGAGCAAGGCAAGAAACGCCTGATTGGCCGAGGCATAGCTGGCCACGGCTGGTGGAAGATTTTTTTGAAGCGATTTGCTGGCGCCGTAATCATTTTTGTTCTCACTCAGCGAAGTTTGTGCGTCGTTGACGATACGGTTCTGGTCATCCTGCTGCACCAAATCGGCAAGTACGGCGATCTGCGTTTTGTTCGCGCTCGTCAGGCCGTTGCGCAGCCAGTCGCCGACTTGCAGCGTAATGTCGCTTAAACGCTGCTGGGCTTGTGGCAGCGCGTAAACGGTGAGATCCATCAGATAGTAACTGTCCAGCTTCTCGTCGAGGATCAGGTTGGAAAGGTCTCCCGCATGGGCGATCATCTCGCGAATGGAATCGATCATCGGACTGGCTGCGTCGCTGCTCGCGGCCATCGCCGGTGGAGCACTTTTGAGGTTATTCCAATCGGTTTGCAGGACAGAGAGCCGGGCGTTTTCGCGCTTTCGCAAGGCCAGTTTCACGTCGGTAAACCCCAAGGCCTGTCCCAAATCTCCCTGATAATTTTTAGCCACCAGGGCCATGGCATCATCAATCTGCTCCCGGAGATCGGCCAAGCCTGATGCTGCGGGGGTATCGCCGGCCAGAGTCTGCCGTTCCGTTGCCTGGTAACGCGATACCAAGTCGAGCAATTGCTCCAGGGGACGCTGGAAAGCAATGCCGCGCTGTTCTTGAAGAACAAAATCGACGCTGCCGTTGTAAGACGTCGAAATCAGCACCAGGGAAACAATGAACAACGGCACCGTCCCAATCAACGCCACCATCAACAGACGCTGCCACAATTTCACGTCACTGGCAGTTGGTGACGATTTTTTCATAGCTTATTGAAAGCTCAAGAGACAGTTGCTGTTGGTTCAACCATGCTTTACCGCTCGAAAAATGCGCTTCAACGTTGTTAACGTCAAGTAACCAATTAATTCTCTGTGTTAGCCATCGACCCCTTCAGCCGTCCCTCATGTAGTCGCGCTCGTGAGAGCGTGGTTTCCTGGGGCCTGTTCACACTAACATTCAACGCGTCATCTCTTAAGCTTGGCGGCCTCATGGCAACCCCAACGGGGTTGCAATCATTTAGCCCAGGGTTGGCGCAGCAGCGCCTACCCTGGGTCAATCAAAAATGGGAACAACCCTGAAGGGGTTGAAGCTTGCTCCTGCTGCTCCGGATTCAACTCTTTCAGAGTAGAGCCCGCCCGGCCTCTACCCAGGGTAGGCGCGGACGCGCCAACCCTGGGCTGAGTGATCACAACCCCGTTGGGGTTGCAGAATTTTTGAGCGTAGTGTTAACAGTCCCTAGGGTACACGCCGAAGGCGTGTCAGTATAGTAGCCGGTGTTTGAGCAGCAGCAACACCACCGGTCCATGTGATAAGGGGATTTTATCCCGCAAGGGATAACAGCACTGCGGGCCACTTAAAACCAGTCTTGGCGGATTGGTCACCCCGACTCCCACTCCCCCATTCCGTCATCCTGAGCCCGTCGAAGGATCAGTTCCGTCTGCCTTTTCTTCGCCTCGCAGAACAGATCCCGCCACATGTGCGCGCGACAAGCTCAGCCCTAACGATGCAGTTCCCCGTTACCCCGAAGGGATCAAATCCTATAGCCCAAGGTCGCGAGCAAAAAGCCACCCAGGGACTCAACGTCGAAAGCGATCAACCCTGAAAGCGGTTGCACACTCTTCCCTCGTTCCCAAGTTGCTTCACGCGTGCGTGCTTGGGAACGCACTTGTCTGCGCAATTCCATTGCCTCCCCGTCGCGACCGTAGCGTCGTTGCGCGAAATAATCCACTTACCCAATTCCCTATCCCATCCCAACGGAGACCTCTGCAAAAGTCGCTGATCTTTTTTTGGGCATTCCGGAGGAATAGCACAATCCTAGCCGGTGGTTGAGCCCGTGGCGGGCGACACCACCGGAACTGCTCCCAAAATCGCTCACCCCGGCAGGGGTGACAGCACTTCAGGCAGGGCCACATAACGCCCGTCCCGCAGCGCTCGATCCATCCGCCCTTTCGATCGGCCCGCTAATTTTTTCTCAACATTCGGGACTGACCATTTTACCCTCTATAAGCTTAAGTTTGTTAATAATTGATGATAAAATGAAGATGGACGCTGTTCTCTAATAGTACAGTATAAACCCACGTTTCCATTCCACCGACTGACTTCTAAGCCAATGTGATAATGGGGCCATCGCATAATCTATCATTATTGATTGTCGAAACGATGCTCGACTACAACAAACAGGACTAAGGCCAATACCATGACACCGGAAGAATTAGGAATAGAGATTCGTTCGTTTTCCGCTAAATCTAGATCATTATTGTTCGCGGGGGCTGGGGTTAGTGCACGGGTTGGAATGCCAACTTGGGAAGCTTTATTAAATGGAATGGCTGGGGTTTGTCGTGAATTCCATGATTCTTTGTCAGCTGATCTGATATTGGACAAAGTAAGCCAAGGCGATTATTTAGGTGCTGCCGCTGTTTACAAGCTATGCACAAAAATACCTATTGGAGTTCGCCTAGCTCGAATAGCAGATACTTTTAGTAACATTTCAGGAGATATAAACCAACTTAAGTCGCTGTCGAAATTACCCTTCTCGGGTATGTTAACGACGAATTACGATCGTGTCTTGCATACAGCGATCGCTACCTTTCGCAATATATCTCCTCTACAGATAGAACTGGGGGACGAAACAATGAAATACGGCGCGGGCATCACCGAGTTTTTTGTCGCGCGCATACATGGCAGATACGAAGTGCCTAGTAGCATCGTGTTAGATTCCAGCGATTATGATAAGTTAAAAATTAATTCTACATATCGCGATTTTTTAACTCAAATATTAAGACAACGTCCAACTCTCTTTATAGGGTTTTCGTTTTTTGATCCAGCTATTCAAATTGTGCTTGATACGTACAAGGCTGCCTTCGGCCCAAATTTTCCGGAAATGCACTTAGCTATAATTCCAGATGGCCATGATAAACGGCTGCTAACTGCGCTTTCGGAAGTTAATATACAAGTTTTAACGTACGATCCTAACGATCTGCATAAGAATTTATGGCGATCTATTCGCGTTGCTACTGAGGTGCCCGCCCCACTTCCTGAACAGACGCATGCGGACGCTCTAATTCCTAAAGACTTACCCAATTCTTGCTTGCATCGAATGATCGCCTTCACCTTTGCTCAGTCATCGACTCCAGATCATATTAGGCGCCCTGCTCTTGAGATGGTTCAAGATGGCGCGCTTTTATCGGTACTCGATGAATGGGGCGGAGGCAACGTCGACAAGATATCCGTAGTAGAAAGCCTGCGGCAGTTATTAGGCATCGAAAAAGATCAAGCAGTGGCTCTATTTGAGCAATCTTCCCGACGGCTCCTCGCCGCAGGGCAAATTCGTGATTTAGGAAAATACATAAGCAAAGCGGCAACTAACAATGATAGTTTTGATAAAACACTGAACATATTGGCATCTGGCACGACTGATAGAGTTAAGATCCTTAAGGGAATCACCCTCGAACCTCGGTACGGCCCTTTATTAAAAGAACTCTGGGAGAATCTTTTTATTATTCGGTCGTGGGATCTAGCTCCACAATATGCAGGTTCGATGGCGATTAAAGGCGTAGCAGTTGAGGAGACTATAAGTAGTCTCTTGCAAGGAAAAGGAGTGCCTGTCGGGGTGGAGAAAGCTCTATTGGAAAGTTTCTTGCACGTCATTCGTCATCCAGATAACGCTCAAGCAACAGCGTTAGCAGAAATGTCTCGAACGGCTATAACAGTTCAAATTCTTTTAGCCTCACCACGACAGACAATTGCTCATGCCTATACTTTGCCGACTAAAATATATTTTGATGCCAGCGTCCTGCTTCCCGCGATTATTCCAGGACATCCTATGCATCACGGTTATTTGTCCGCTATAAAGCGATTGAAGTCAGCGGCTAAAAATGCACGTCAAAAATGTGAATTTGAGATTAGAGCGGAATTCCTAGAAGAAATCCTAAAACATAGAGAAAAAGCAATCGAGTTGGTTAAGCAGCTCAAGCTAGAAGAGCCAGTATTCATGGCTAAGCACATTTCTTTTTATGGTGCTGAGAATACTAATGTATATGTTGGGGCGTTCTCTTCACTTTTTAAGAGAGGGGAGACCAGTCCTCATTCCTTTTCCGCATTTTTATTTAAGATCGCTCCTTATCGGAATGAAAAAGAATTGATAGCTTTTCTGCAACAAGAAGGATTTAAGGCGGAAATGGAGCGTTTCTTTTATAAGAATCACTCGGATTTTTCGCACATATTCAATCACTTACTGTCCGGTTATGAACAGGCATTATCTTTCGGCAAGAACAAGGATCGTGTTCTGATTCAACACGAAGCTTTGCAGCTTACGCAGTTATCTTGCGACGCAGCTAGTGGCATACGGTCGCTTTTCGTAACGGCGGATAGACGCCTTCAACGAATTATCCACTCAACAAAAGATCTCGAAAAATTAACCGGGAGTGTTATTTCGGAGCTTGGATTTATCGGCCTTGTTGACTTGTTGGTGGGCTTAGGCCCCGACAAGGAGATTTTCACACGGTTGATGTGGGCAATGCCGAGAACAAACGTACAGAGACAAATTCGAGATTATTTAGTCACAACTACTTTAAACCATTACGATGACGCTATGGCACTGGCAATGCCAACCGTGCTAGATGAGATTCTCTCATCCGAACAGTATGCCATTGAAGCAAACGGCGAACAATTTAGAAAAGCCACTAGTACAGAGGACGCTAAATCTGCATCTGAGTTTCTAGATCGTCTCCAAGACGAATATTTCGAAAAAATGCGGAAAACTATTGAACGGCGAGAAAAAAGCGCGCGCTGAAATTGTGCCAGTCAGGTCAGTCCTCGCTATTGACACAAAAAGCCGGATAAATACTCGGATTGATTCCTTCATAAAAAATACCACGGCTCATCAGTTAGGCGTCTTCTTCCTCCCCCACAAAAACGGAAACGACTTCGCCGAAATCCAGTGGCCCGCCGATAGCAGCATCTTCACGTGTTCTGGCGCACCCCGCTCATTGCGCTGTAATTGACCGGCGACGAGATCAACCGCATTCGCTGCAATAATCTCCTCGCATTGATCGATTCCGCCAAAGCCCCAGTGATTGGGCGTCCAATCGAGAAGTACCATCGCTTCCTTGGGAAGGGGCGACCATCCCTGCTTGAGCAAAATCTCGATGATCCTCCGGTCGCCCACAATCGCATCCGGCTTGCGTTTCCGAATCCACGCGGCGAGATGGGAAATGTCCTCTGGATTTTCTTGGGCAAGGAAATCCCAGGCGCGATTGCCCATGGGATGATGGGCCAGAAACGACGCCGACCACGCGCGACGCGCCCGTTCCTCGACGCCCTTGTCCAGAAGGGCGACCATCCGGCATTTGCCCATCGCCTGGAGTTGGAGCATGGCCAGCCGCATGCCTCCATAATGATGATGCGCCGAATGGTGCAACTCCGGTTCGCTCTCCGCTGTTCCAATGACCGCTGTGGAAAATAAATTCCAGTCCCAATCGATCTTGAATTTGGGATTCGGTAAATAACTCGGCGAGATCAAGAGACCTGAAATCCCCCGGCTGTAGAGAATCTGCTGCAACCGGCGGGCCGACACACCGGGTGAGGAAAGCCAGAACTCCTCCAGCGTGTAGCCCAATTGCGTCGCGCGCTCCTTCGCCGCGTCAAATATGGGCCGATACGGACGCACGCCAGGTGGCGCATCCACCCACAAAAACGCGATCCGCTCCCCCACCGACACCGGCCTCGCCTGACGGATATAAGCCATCAGAGCCGAGACGCGCGGATTCGGCCGGTACCCCAGCCGCTTGGCCACGGCCTGCACCCGCACCGCCGTTCCCCGCGAAACGCTGCGATCATTCCGCAGCGCATAAGAAACCGCCGCCAACGACACCCCCGCCGCCTCCGCCACCTGGACCAGCGTCACTCGCCTCGCTTTTTTACTCATAACTGAACGATTTCAGTAACTCCCCCCTTTAAGGTCAAGCCCCAAACCCACATCCTGAGTCCATGCAAAAGTTCCCGCCCCAAATCGATCGTGCCCTGCCCACCCAAACGCTCTCCGCCGATATCGTCGTGGTCGGCGGTGGAGTCGCCGGAGTCTGCTTTGCCATCGCTGCGGCCCGCGAAGGCGCCTCCGTGATTCTCGTGCAGGACCGTCCCGTGCTCGGCGGCAACGCCTCGAGCGAAGTCCGCCTCTGGATGAACGGCGCCACTTCGCACGGCTACAACAACAATCGCTGGGCGCGCGAAAGCGGCGTGATGAACGAGATCATGATGCACAACGTCTTCCGGAATCCCGGAGGCAACGCGACCATCCTCGACACGGTGTTTTTCGACATGGTTCTGGCTGAGTCCAACCTGACCCTGCTCCTCAATACTTCCGTTTATGCCGTTGATAAAAAAGACGCGGACACCATCTCCGCCGTGCACGGTTTCAATAGCCAGAACCAAACCTTCTACGAATTAAAGGCGCCCCTTTTCTGCGACGCATCGGGCGATGGCATCATTGGGTTTTTGGCTGGGGCGGCGTTTCGCATCGGCGCCGAGGGCAAGGACGAATTCGGCGAGGCCTTTGCCCCGGACAAGGCCTTCGGGGAACTCTTGGGGCATTCGATTTATTTCTACTCCAAGGATGCCGGGCGACCGGTGCCATTTGTAGCGCCCAGTTACGCACTTCAGGACATCGAAAAGGCGATCCCGCGCTACCGCAACTTCAAGTTGAAGGAAGACGGATGTGCGCTGTGGTGGATCGAGTTTGGCGGGCGACTCGACACGGTTTTTGAAACAGAAAAAATCAAGTGGGAGTTGTGGCGGGTGGTCTACGGTGTTTGGAATTATTTCAAGAACTCCGGCAAGTTCCCTGAAGCGGCGAACTTGACGCTCGAATGGGTCGGCACGATTCCCGGCAAGCGCGAAAGCCGCCGCTTCGAGGGCGATTACATGCTCAACCAGCAGGATGTCGTGCGGCAACGCCAGCATGACGACGACGTCGCCTACGGAGGTTGGGCGCTGGATCTCCATCCGGCGGACGGTGTCTATAGCGAGCTTATCCCAGCCACGCATTACCACTCTAAAGGTCCGTATCCGGTGCCCTACCGCACCATGTACAGCCGCAACATCAAGAATCTTTTTCTGGCGGGCCGCATCCTCAGTTGCTCCCACGTTTCCTTCGGATCTTTGCGCAACATGGCCTCGCTCGGTTACTGCGGACAAGCTGCCGGCATTGCTGCGGCGCTCTGCGCGAAGGGCAAACTTCGTCCGGCAGATATAAGTCACGGAGAAAACCTGAAGTTGATGCAGCACGCTCTCCTTCGCTCCGGACAACACATTCGCGGTTTGCATCACGCGGACCCGGAAGATATCGCGCTTCAGGCCAAGGTTACCGCCTCTTCCGAATATGAGCTGCGTGAATTTCCCGGTGATGGTGAGTGGATTCAATTGAAAGAAGGTTCAGCGCAAATGCTGCCGCTGGCGGCAGGCCCCGTACCCAGTGCCGTCTTCCGGGTCCGTGCCCGCAAGGCAACGACGTTGCAGACCCGATTCATGACCAGCGCTGATGCTATCAATCATACGCCGGAGCAAATCATGGCTGAAGCGAGTCACCAACTGCGCCCCAATGAAGAGCAGGAAATCGTTATTTCCTGCCCGATACCTCTTGAGGATGCGCGATACGGCTATTTTGCCTTCCTTGCCAACGATGACGTCGAAGTCTTTTGCACAACCCACCGAGTTACTGGTGTCCTGACCGTCTTTAACTACGGAACGCAAAAAGAGACCTATCACACGGCCACGAAGCTGCAAGCCAGCGAGATCGGCGTTGAACCCTTTGAATTGTGGTCTCCCCATCGCCGTCCCGACGGGCAAAATTTCGCTCTTCGTCTTTCCACTTCCATCGCACCTTATTCAGCCCAGCAAGTCTGCAATGGTATCTATCGACCGACCTCGATCGTTAACGCATGGGTGGCGGACCCGTCCGATTCCAATCCTGCCCTCTCGCTGGAATGGCAGGCGCCGCAGAAAATCAGCCGGGTCGTGATCGATTTCGATCCTGATTGGGATCACCCGATGGAGTCGGTCATCCGTTGGCATGCGGATCGCGCCATGCCTTTTACCGTGCGCGATTTTCAACTGGAAATCGAAGAGGGTAAGGTACTGTCAAAAATTACCGGAAATTATCTGGCGCGATGCGAAGTGAAGTTGAAAGAGCCGACCTCCGTTCGACGCCTGACTCTTCGCATTCTGGGCATGAATGGGCCTTGTCCAGCGGCAGTATTCGGCGTCGGGGTCTATGCATAGTAAAAGAGGTGATTACGACGAGTTGCCTGCCGACGACCGAATGAGAAATTGCCGGGAAGGGGAAAGATGGAGTGGACGATAATCCGGAATTGTCTTAAAAAGTCACCGATGTAAGAGGGCTATTGCCGGGTAAGTGTTGGGACGATATCACAAAATAGCATCAAACAATCACAGTTTTCTAGGTGGTTTAGCTGCAAATGTAGTGATAGAGTGCCTGAGGATAAATTACGTTATTTCATCAATTGTCCCGGTAATCATCAATGCGGATGAACGTGGGATCTTTCGATCAAATCGCAGTAAGTCATGGCATTGTACATATAATATATGGCCTTCATGAGAACCCGCCTAAAAAGCAAAAATCGCAATCCTGAAAATGGATTTAGCTTGGTTGAGGTTGCCATGGCCTTGGCGGTGATGGCCTTTGCATGTGTGTCGTTGATCGGCCTGATCCCCTTTGGTCTTACGTCCTTTCATCAAGCGATGGGTAGCACCATTGAAGCGGATGTTGTGCAGGACCTCACCAACGACATGCTTTTGGCCAACTTCAGTGATCTCTATCAGTACAGTTACCAAAATAGCACTAATCCCGCCAACCAGACCTATTACTACAATAACGAAGGGGCGCCCTTGACGGTCTCGACGCCGGGAGTTGCACCTGTCGGTACCGTTTACACAGCTGTTGTGACCATTTCGCCAATCAGTAGTAACAGTTCCTCTGCCACCAGCAACTCCCCGGTGAACCTTTTTGTCTCTTCCAGTGGCAACGGTGTATCAACAGCCGGTACGCCGACAGCCGCAACCATCTCCACGCTCACTTCCGCATATAAAATCACTATTACGATCGCGAGCAGTCCTTCCACGGCCACTTACACGATCAATACCTATCCGTCGGTGGCAGCATATCTGAATGCGTATGCCACTTCCGCAAGTGAAAAGGCAACCACCACGCATCCCCCGGATCAATACTCCCTGGTTATTGCCAACAACAATCAATGATCTGTCAGCCAACTAGTGCAAGGAGTACGTCATGGTTCGATCGTCCGCATTAGTCGCACGGCGGCACCCATGCGTTAAACGCGGCAATTGCGCCTCCTTTACCTTGGTGGAGATGTTAGTGGCCACCGTCATTCTCGTTATCATGATCGGGATTCTTTTCAGCATCACCCAGGAAACTAGTCGGGCTTGGAAAAGTACCACGGGAAATGTCGAGGTCTTCAGGAATTCCAAGACGGCTTTTGATACAATGACCCGTACTCTGAGCCAGGCGACCCTTAACACTTATTACGATTATGCTTATCTAAACAACGGGACAAATGCTTTCGTTTCTCTCGGTTCCAGTACGATTCCAACCACCTACGCGCGAAACTCGGACTTGCAAATCGTTTCCGGCCAGGGAAGCGCGCTTGTCACCGGCGTAACTTCCTATACGGCAGTTACCCACGCCGTTTTTTTCCAGGCACCCTTGGGGATGTCCACCAATACTGCCAATTCAAACCTGGACAGCTTGGTCAACGCTTGCGGCTTTTATGTCGCCTATGGACCCGATCCTTCCACGCCGAGTTTTATGCCAACGACTCCGCGGTACCGTTACAGGCTCATGCAATTTACGCAGCCGTCGGACAACCTGAGAATCTATGCTTCTGGCAATAAGGGAACCTCGAATTGGTATCTCCCCGTTATTCAAAACGATGCAACGACCACACCCGCCACTTCGGACTTTGTCCTGGCCGAGAATGTCATCGCCCTCATTATCCTGCCCAAACTTTCGGTCAATGATGAAGTCGCCGCCGAGGCTGCTTATGGAACAAGCGTTACGGGTACGCTGGGCACCGCCCTCGCGCCCAACTATTCCTATGACAGCTCGACAGTGGGGCAGGGCGGAACCCTCAATGCCAACGGAATAGCGCCGTACCCTCTGCTCAATTCCTTTAATCAAATGCCGCCTGTCTTTCAAATAACCATGGTGGCGATTGATGAAGCCTCGGCTATCAAGCTCTGCACGACCTCGGCTGCGCCTAATGCCAAGTTGGGGTTGAACGGCCTCTTCACCCAGGCAAAGAATTTGCAAACGGATTTGCAGCAGTTGGAAAATAACCTCGCCGCCGCCCCAGGAAACGTTGCGGGGAATACGATTCCATTAAGCTTCCGTGTCTTTCAGACGGAAGTGGCGATCCGCGGGGCCAAATGGACAAGTGACAACTAAAGGACTGCTTGTGGAAATTAAACTCTTTCGCAAAGTTCCACCGGGCTCACACCGTAATCGTCGCGGCATCGCGCTTATCATGGTTCTGGCCTGCGTGGTTCTTCTCGCCGTCATGGTCCTTGCTTTTCTCGTCAGCATTGGTGGCGAGGTTCAATCGTCCAGGTTTTATGCCAACGGCTCTTCGGTCAAGCTCCTGGGGCAATCGGCCACTGACTTGGTCATGGCTGAAATTCGCGATGCCACCGCAAATGGCAGCTATTGCTGGGCCTCTCAGCCCGGCATGATCCGTACTTGGGACAACACCGGTACGCCCCAGAATTACTACAAGCTCTATTCGGATGTTGCGATGGTGGGGTCCGGTGTCTTCGATCATACCGCGACTAGTTTGGTGCCCGATGGCAATAACGGGACGATCGCGTGGTACAACCAGCAAGGCGTTTACGTTGATTTGAACCAGCCCGTTTCGATCAACGGCGTCAACCAGTACCCGATCGTCGATGGGGATTCCGGCGATCTCAGTTCCGTGACATTTTCAACCTCGAATACCACCACGCCACTGCCCACCCTCATGAAACCGGCGCCAGCCAGCAATGCGGTCAAGGTGCTCGGCGCTGCCACAGTGGCAACGGGACTACCGAACGGTTTCTGGGTCAACAGCAACACGCCCGCACAAAGCACAACTTCCAATCAAGTGCCCATGCCCGTCAGATGGCTCTACGTCCTGAAGGATGGCAATATCGCCGTGCCGAAAACGGATACGTCGGCTTCAACCGCGGTCAGCTTTCTTGCATCGGATCCGGTGACAAATTTTTCTCTTCCTCAACCTTCCTCCACCAATCCGATCGTTGGGCGGATGGCTTTTTGGACAGACGATGAAACCTGCAAGGTCAACATCAACACCGCCTCGGAAGGTACCTATTGGGATACACCACGAGCGAACGTCTACAATGGGGCGGCGACCCAGGAGGAAAACATGGCCCTGAACTCGCCGGTGCAAAACGAATTCCAGCGTTATCCCGGCCATCCAGCCACGACCAGCCTGAGTACCGTCTTCAACCTGACCACTCCTGAGACTTCCACTCTTCTCATTACCCCACGAGTAGGACCGGGAGGATCGCAGGAAGGGACGGTGAAGACCACCATGGGAACGTCCGTTAGCGCTATCACGCCTAATTCAAATCGGCTTTACGCCACCACGGATGATTACCTGTATCAACCGTTCCTGTCTGGTTCTGCCCGCCTCGTGAATTCAGCCTATGCAGGCGCTTCCGTGCTTACTCCGGCCGTCTTGAAGCAAGCCCGCTTTTTCATCACCGCCAACAGCCGGGCTCCCGACGTTAATCTCTTTAACCAGCCACGTGTCTGCATATGGCCGATTTCCACCAATAATAACGCGGCCTATCGAACGGCCTACGATCAGTTGATCGCCTTTTGTTCGACAATGCGAAAGGACCTGACCAATCCCTATCTCTATTATTTTCAGCGTCAGGATTCCACGGATCCCCATACAGATTTGCCAACCACCCCTGCCACTACCGGTTTGGGCCGGAACCGGATGCTCATGTCTTACCTCAGCTACCTGACCTCGCAGCCTATCCCCGGCTTTGGCGGAAACTTCCTGGCCAAGTATCCGAACGCCGTAGGAGCAAACACCAGCCCCACGGACCGAGATCAGATTCTCACGGATATCTTTGATTATATCCGCTCGACCAATCCCGTAGATGCCGGGCTGGCGCTTGCCAATACCTACACGCCCGGCGTAAAGGTCGGGACATTTTATCCTGGTCAGGGACAGGTGATTCCCATCGAAGATAAATCGACCACGCCCAGCACCCGCGGTTTTGGCCGTTTCCCAACCGTGCAAAGTGGCAACATTCTTTTCATCGCCCAAGCGGATGACGTGACGAATCCGACTGACCAAACGTTTACCGTGGCGGGAACGTCGGTGACAGTTCCTCACGTTGCGCCCGGATTTGTCCGCATGCAGGCCATTTTCCTGATTCAGCTTTTTGATCCTTCTGTCGGCAGCATCTGGAATAATCCCAATTTTACGTTGCAGGTAAGCGGTCTCGATAGCCTTACCTGGCATGGGAGCAATATGGGGTTTCCGGCCAATGCCACGGTAACCGACAAAGTTGGTTTTGGCGTTAATACCAGCTTCTGGGGGGATTCCGTGGGCTTCGGGCAGATGTTCCCCTCCACCGCATCGACTTATGCTCTTGTTAGCTCAACGGTCGATGTTCCGAAAGGTACCTTTGCCTTTGGCAGCAGCGGTACCGGCGATGTTACGATTACCTTGAATACGGCTTCCGGCTACGCGACCACTCCCCAAACTGTGCAGACGGTGGCATTGAACTTTCCTGCCGAGACTTGGCCCACGCCCACCGTCTTTTTTAATTCTAATAGTAGTGTTGATGATGGCAGTCTTCCCAATTTTACCACCGATCCTACCAATTGGCGGCACGGCTTGGTCCAGAACTACACCAGTCTTCCTGCTGTTCTCAACAACAGTGCTGGAGCGTATTTCAACATGCGGTATTTCAAGTGGGATTATGGTTCTGGCACTACCGGTTATCACGGTCGCTTGGGGGGCAATTTCAACGGGTCGAGTTGGTTTGTCAATGTATCGGGCTCTGTCACTGCTCCGCCTCCCCTTACTCTGCTTCCCCCTGCTGGAACCTATACCACTGATTACGGTTGGGATGTGGTAAGATCGGTTGGTGTCGCTTCGGGCGATGCGCGGTTGGTCGCGGCCCAGACCACCACTCCAACTTCCACGAGCGCGAATTATCCTTACGCTCTGAATGCTCAATACGCGAACTCAACCACGGGCGTTTTGGGCGCTCATAATTTAGTTGGCAGCAATGAAGATCCTTACTACGGCGCGACCTTAAACACCCTCGTTCAAGGTGAAACAATAGACAGCACCTCTGCGGTTTTTCCCACGACTGTCACATATAATGGTCTCACCACTTCGACCAGCACTCAAGGTGGTCTCGCAAAAGTATCCAACGCTTCCAACATACCGATCAATGGAGTGGCTGCGGGCTTAGCGACGGCCTATGCCTCCGGTAATGTCCTGGGCGATTGGGACAGTGGAGTGGGTTGCATCCGCGATGGTCCCTATATCAACAAGGCGGATGACGGCGATTTGGGGACTACAACAACTAGTCCCTACATTTGGAAGCAGATAGCTACGAATAATACGATGAATGTATCATCTTCCACTGCCGCAGCCACGCCTGCTCTGTTCACTCCCAACCGGCTCATGCCTTCGGCGGTCGTATTTGGTTCGCTGCCAACGGGCGTCATCCGCAATAAACCTTGGCAGACCTTGTTATTCCGTCCGGGCCCCATTAACCATCCTGGCTTGGGTGCATCGTCTTCGCTTCCTGTTGCAGCCTCTATTGGGGGAAGCGACCAGGGGCCGCCCTACACCACCCCACCCGATCATCTTTTGCTCGACCTCTTCACTATGCCGGTGGTCGAGCCCTATGCCATTAGCGAGCCGCTCTCCACGGCGGGGCGGATCAACATGAACTACCTCATCGTGCCGTTCAATTACATCAACCGCGACACCGGACTTCGCGCGGTGCTCAAATCCGAGCAAATTTCTTCCATCTCGGATGTTCAAGCTAAGAACTACAAAACGGTTAATCTAACTTCTCCGGCTCAGACGCCGATCCGTTTTCCCGTCAATATCGATGCGACTCTCTCGCAGTTTTATGCGAGACGGTTCAACAATAAGGATATTTTCCGCTCTCCTTCCGAAATCTGCGATATCGATATTGTCCCGAACGATTCAAGCCGGCCTTCGACGGAAAATCCGGTATCCACCACCACCGTCGCCAGCCTGGCCACGGGCCCAATTCGGGCTGACATGGACACCTACTGGAACAGCACAACTGCGGGGCACCGGCTCACTGGCGACAACCTCCGTGAGCGCATCTATGCCACCCTGTATCCGCGCCTCACCACCAAGTCCAACACCTTCACCATCCACTTTCGCGTCCAGACCTTGAAGCCGGCGCTGCCGCCCGGATCGGTGGCCACGGCGTGGACGCAATGGCGCGAAGGTACGGATGTCATCACCGGTGAGTACCGCGGCTCGCAGACCATCGAGCGGTATGTCGATCCCAACGACGCCTCGATTCCCGATTTTACGGCCAACCCAAGTACCACGCAGACCCTTGCGCCCTATTACAAATTTCGCGTTCTCTCCCTCAAGCAGTTTGCCCCCTGACCTCCATGCGTAACTCTGGCCGGAATGTCTTTAAGCGAATCACCGGACGAGGGGTGACCGGGGGCTTTACTCTCGTCGAGATGCTGGTCGTCATGGCCATCATGGCCATATTGGTGTCCATCGCGCTTCCGGCCCTTAACTCACTAAACAGCGCCTACAATCTCGACTCCGCTGCGCAGGGCGTGACTTCCCAGTTTACTCTTGCCCGGCAAACCGCGCTTTCGACCAGCCATCCCGTCGAGATTTGCTTCTTCCAGATCGCCGATTACCACACTTCCGCCACGACCGTCTATCGCGCCATGCAGTGCTTCGAGGAAGGAGATAATTCCACCATCATCCCCATCACCAAGCCCTACTTCTTCCCGGCCACGGTCAAAATAATCACCGGTCAAGCCGGCGGGACGGATGCCTCCAGCTTGCTCGACTCTACCAAGTACCTCGGCATCTACCTTGTCTCGAGTGGTGACGCCAATCATGTCTTGCCGCCTCCGTATGGCACGAGCGCTTACAGCTACATTCGCATCCGCTCCAACGGCCAGGTCGACCAGTCCGGTGGTACAGGTTCAACCGCTTGGATCAATGGCTATCTCACCCTCGCGATGGAAACGGCTCCTCTCGCGTCTACGGGGCTTCCGGCCAATTTCGTTGTAATTCAGATTAATTCAGTTACCGGGGCGACCCGATTTTTCCGGCCTTAGACGCTGTCGTTGTTGAGGTCATTCTCGTAGTGGAACAGGTAAATAAATAATCAGGTATTTGCACAATCTTGTAATTTGGATATTTTAATAAAATCCTTTGCTGTGGCCTCGCTTGATTGCTCTCGTGTAATGGTAAGTCCAAATCGACTCGCTTAAAACGAGGCTGAGACGGTTTTCTCGAAACCTCATTTAGTCACAAATAGCTAAATTTATTGTGTGAGCATGGAGGCCAAGTTTTGGGCTATTCCGAGGGGCGTAGCCCATTTTATAGAAATTTCTATTACAAAATGGTAATCACAAAAGAGTACTCGATTATCACAGTTTTTCGCGTGTACCTGAAGCCAAATAGTGTGACCATAGTGATGCCGATAAGGTGTTTGCCCCGACTGTTAACCTAGTTCTTTACCGTCCCAACCCATCTAAGTTTATGAAAAACTCACGTCTGACTTTGACTATCATGGTGGCACTTACCCTGATGGTCTGCCCATCGGCCATGGCCGCCAATACCAATTCCACTTGGACGGGAGGAACGGGAGCGCAGGAATGGAGCGCCGCGGGCAACTGGTCGGGAGGAACGCCGGGCGCCACAAGCGGTGTGACCGACACGAGCGTAGCTACTTTCAATACTGCCACAGTTGGCACCGCAGTGAACATTGATGCCGGTCGCAATATTAAAAGCATAACTTTCGATACCTCGGCGGGCACCTACACCATCGGCGGCGCCGGAGCGAATGCCGGTAATTTCCTGCAACTGACTTCGGGAGGTGCGATCTTGATTGCTCCGACTTTCACCGGCTCTGGCATTACGGAAACGATCAACGCTCCCTTGGTCATCGGCACCACGACTGCGGGCACGTATGCTTTTACAAATAACGCGGCTCCCTCGTCGAGCGTGCTGGACATCGGCGGTAGTGTCACGGGTGCGGCTTCAACGTCGGGCACAACGGTGCTTACGACGACGCTTACGCTCAATGGCAGTAACGCGGGTGCCAACACAATCAGCGGCGTTCTTGGGAACGGGTCTAATGGAGGAACACTTTCGGTTACGAAGACCGGCGCGGGCACTTGGGTCCTGAGCGGCAACAACACCTATACCGGCACGACAACCGCAGTTGGTGGAACGCTGATTTTAGATTATACGACGAACTCCGGTACCAAGCTCGGTGGCAGCAGCAGTACTCTCGCGTTGGGTGGGGTCAATTTGGAACTCAATGGTGGCACCGGAACTGAAACGGGTTCCATCACGACGTTCAACGGAGGCGGGCAGGCAAATATCAGCCGGATAAGTGGGAGTGAAACGCTTGCCTTGGGCGCCATTTCGCAAGCCTTCAATCAGGGTGGTGGTACGCCCACAAGCGTTAATTTCCAGTCGGGTGTCGCGACAACAACAAGTGCGACTAGTAACACGGTAAATACGCAAGCCAGCCTTATCGGTGGCGCGGCGTTTGTCACCGTGGGAACGACGTTGGGCTCCTACGACTGGGCTGCGGTCGATGCTTCTGGTAATATCGTCGGCTACTCGACTGTGAATACGACGGCAGGCACCACTAACGGCTATTTTGTACTGACTTCCGCCAATAATACCAACACGGCCAATAATTTTGTCTTGGACGACACTTTTGGAACTTCCGGAACCGGGACCACCAACCAGACCGGCGTCAATACCCTCAAGATCGCAACGACTTCAACCAGTGCTCAGACCCTCACGTTAAACACGTCTTTTACCTTTGGACCCAACGGAGGCCTCCTCGATTCCGCTGCTGGCAACTACACGATTACCGGATCAACCGTTTTCCTGGGAGGAAGCGGAACAAGCATTGAACAATGGGGCAATGGCTCTTTGGAAATTGACAGTCAGATATTGGGGAACGGTGGCATTTACTTTCAAAAAGGAGGTTCTGGAGCATTGATCCTCACTGGAACTAACGCGTGGAAAGCCGTGCTTACGATCAATCAGGGCGCGGTGAGCGTGTCCAGCGACGCGAATCTGGGTGGAGCAAGTGGAACGGTCACCGTTGCTTCCAGTTCAACCGGCACGGCGACGGTGACTTTGACTAGCGCAGGCGCAAGCACGTTCGTTGTCGGATCAAGCCTTTTGGGAAGTACGGTGAAAACCATCTCCGGGACAACGGTTACATTGAATGCCAATGCCAACGCCACCATCGCAAGTAACACCAGCGTGCCTTATGCTATTGCCGCAGGAATCACTCTCGATGGCGGAACCCTCGAGGCCACGGGAAATTTTTCCATGACTGAGACTGGCTCCGCCGTGCAGAATCGGGCAATTTCGATTGGCGCCAACGGCGGCACTTTCCAGGTCGATGGTTCCAACACGTTGACTGCCCCTGGCGTGATTGCCGATCTTGGCGCTACCTCGATCGGGACTTTGTTTAAGACTGGCCTGGGTACGATGGTCGTGAGCGGCACAAATACTTATAGCGGCGGCACGACGATCAGCGCGGGCACGTTGGAATTTGTGAACACGGTCTCCACGCCCACCACTGGCGCGATCAATGTCAATAGTGGCTCCACCTTGGCGATCGCCGTGGGTGGCGCGGGTCAGTTTGGCACCGGGACTTCGGGCGTTGGCACAATCGGAGGCATCTTCAGCGGCCTCGGTGGTCGAGGCAGCAGTACGGTGGTTCTCAATTCAGGTTCTGCGGTCGGTATCGACACGACCGGAGGCTCCGTAACCTATGCCGGAAACATCACTAACGCGGGCGTGGGCCTGACCAAGCTTGGCAGCAATGCGCTGACCCTCACGGGCAGCAACACCTACTCGGGCGGCACGATCATCTCGTCGGGCACGTTGGTGGTGAGTAACACGAGCGGCTCGGCGACAGGCACGGGTGCACTGCAATTGAATAGTGGAGCAACGTTGACCGGTACCGGTACGATTGCCGCCACGAACGCCACGATCAGAGGCACCGTCATCGTCGGCAACGGCGGAACGACCGACATCTTGCACATGGCCGCGACAGGCGCGACCTCTTTCACCAACGCAAGCTTGACGTTCAACCTGGACAGCGCCACCCAAAATAGCTCGCAATTGGCCTTGGGATCCACTCCATCGGTGGTGTTTGGCAACACATCGCTGACGCTCAACTTGGTGGGTAGCAATCCCATCCCAGCGTCGACGGGATACGTCTTGTTCACCAGTACAGCCACGACCGATGTCTATAGTGGCCTGACGTTATCGGGCAGCATCATCACGTCGGGACTGACCTTGACCTTCACCGGGCCGAACGCCGCCAACTATGGCGGTTCCTACTTGGAGCTGATGAGCAACGGCGCGGGCGGAGACGACATTGTGGCCGTGGTCCCGGAACCAGGCACATGGGCCCTTATGCTCGGTGGGTTGACGCTGCTGATGGTCTGCCAGCGCGCCAGGCGGTTGCGCAACAGCTAACCGTATTTAGTGCCCCCATCGTAAAAAGGGAGACCCGGAATGTATCCCTTTGGGTGACTCACGGATGTCACCTTCCGGACTGCGACTGCGCGTTTTTTAGCGCCGAAAAAAAGAGTCAAGAGTCGAACAATGCCGGAAAATATCGAGTTTTCAAATTCAACATATATCACAAAAAGGTGAAAATTTGTCACGTCTTTGCCCGTGCATTCACTCTTCAATAGAGTGACAATCACTGGTAACTTTTCTATGTCATCTCCTCAAGCCGAAGATCAAAAATCCCTGGGCCACGCCGAGCACACCCGATCCTCCGAGCAACGGGGTTTTCCTGGCGCCATGCCTCGTCCCATTAAAATCACCATGATGGGCGCGGGCAGTGGCTTTACTCCCCGATTGATCACAGATGTGATCAGTATTCCCGGCAATCAGGGAGGGACAATCGCCTTGGTCGATATTGACCGGAATCGTTTGGACATGATGCGCCAAGTCATTGAAAAGCTTTTTGCTGAACGAGGAGCATCCCAATGGAAAGTCGTTGCTTCCGAGAATCGTGCCGATGTGCTCGCTGGCAGCCATTATCTGGTCAATTGCATTGAAGTCTCCGGCCTTGAATGTGTGCGTTTCGATAATGATATTCCGGCAAAATACGGTGTAGATCAGTGCATAGGCGATACGATTGGGCCGGGCGGTCTCTTCAAGGCGTTGCGCACGATTCCGGTCTGGCTTGAAGTCCTCAAGGATGCCGAGTTGTACTGTCCGGAAGCCTTGGTGCTCAACTACACCAATCCGATGAACATGATGTGCCTTGCGGCAGGTCGCACTTCATCCATGCAGGTTGTAGGTCTCTGTCATTCAGTCCAAGGCACGAGCCATCTTTTGGCCCAGCGCGCCGGTGTTCCTTACGAGGAATTGGAATGGGAATGCGCGGGGATCAACCATCTTGCGTGGTTCACCAAGCTCAAGCATCAGGGCAAGGACCTGTATCCATTGTTGAAGAAAAAGGCCGAGGATGACCTGGCAAATAAACCCCCCGACCCTGCGGATGCCGACGACTTGGTGCGCAAGGACATGATGCTTCATTTCGGTGCGTTTATCACCGAGTCGAGCGGGCATCTTTCCGAATACCTGCCCTATTATCGCAAGCGCAAGGATCTCCTTCAACGTTACGCCCGCTCCAGGTACGAGGGTGAATCGAGTTTTTACGCCAACAACTGGCCTCATTGGCGCGCCCAAGCCGACCAGGAACGCACAGATATTTTAAGCGGGGCCAAGCCGATGGACTGGGAGCGGAGTTGGGAATATGCCAGTTGGATCATCGAAGCGCGGGAGAAAGATCATCCCTGCCGGATACATGGCAACGTCATGAATTCGACGGCCAATCTCGGTCGACTGATTACCAACCTGCCGTCCAACGGGTGCGTCGAAGTTGCCACCATGGTCGATCGCAATGGACTGAACCCGTCTCGTTACGGTGCGCTGCCTCCGCAAATGGCCGCGCTGTGCGCCTCGAACATGGCCATGTTCGAACTCGGCGCCACCGCCGCCGTCGAGCGCAGCAAGGAAGCTGCGATCCATGCCTTGCAACTCGACCCACTCACGGCCGCAGTCTGTTCGCCATCTGAAATCAAGGCCATGACGCTGGAATTGTTTGAAGCTGAAGCGAAATTTCTACCGAAGTACTATTAGAAGAAAACGAAAAACAGCCCGTTGGATAATCGATTTTTTGAAATCATGCCGCTGCGTTATTAGGTCAACGAGGTCAGTCTTCGTATTCGTGCAAGCGGATAAGGCAGCGGGATTCGGCGAATAAACTTGTGATAATGAGACTTCTTTTGTGATTATCGCCAAGAGAATGAAGCCTGAATACAAGGATAGTATCTGGTTTTCCATTCCCATTGTCGGTGAGAAGGAAGTCGTTTCCAGCCCGCGTTATCATTGGAGATGCGATGATCGCGGAGACGATCCATTTGTGATTGTGCAATGGACCCAGTCCGGTGAGGGGATTTTTTCCTGTGAAACCGGGACCTTCAAAGTGCCGGCTGGCTACGCTTTTGTGTCCATTATTCCAGAGGACGCGAGCTATTACTACCCGCCCAAGAGCAAGGAGCCCTGGGTATTCGAATGGTTTAATGTATACGGCTCAATTGCGTGCGAAATTTTCCGAAAATTTCGCTCGGAATTTGGCCCCATTGTCCCTTTGCCCATTCAAAGTGCGGCCGCAACCTCGTTTCGTCGGCTCATCGCATCCCTTTCCAACCCGGAGGGCGCCAATCGGTGGCAAGTCAGCGTGGAAGCCTACTCCTTTGTTGTCGAATGGTGGCGAGAGGCCTCCCAATCTGGCAGCCTGGAAGACGGCTTGGAGCGTGCCGAACGTTTTTGCCGGGGACATTTTCGCGAGCAATTAAGCGTGAAACAAATCGCTAGCGAGACGAATATGAGCCGGGAACATTTTACCCGGACTTTTTCGGAGCGCTTCAAGGAAACACCCGCCGCTTTTCTTCGCCGCTTGCGTTTAAACGAGGCGACTACCTTGCTGCGGGATACCCGGTTGCCTTTGGCCGAAGTGGCGATGCGCTCGGGCTTTTACTCCGTCAGGCATATGATGCGCACCTTCCAGCGCGTCCATGGCAAGAATCCGTCAGAGTACCGCCGTCGTGCGGGCGCATCCGTGTAATACTTGTGCCATAGGTTCTCCGGTTTTGGCACGTCTTTGCGGCTAAGACCGTCTCTCTTCGAGACTGAACATCTAGCCAACGTGGAACCTGATGTTCAGGAACGCGTTATCTTTAAGTTTGATCTTCTCGATGCAGAAGAGGGCAGATTGGGTTAGGTTTGTGGTGATCCCAAACGATAAAAACTAATGCGAAAGGACGAGTTAATTTATGAAAAATGATCCTTACATCGTTGCGGCTTTTCTGAAGGCAAAGGAATTGAATAATTGGGTTGCGGATGGAACAAATCCCCTTGTGACTATTTCCAGGCAGATGGGGGCCATGGGAGAAGAGATTGCTTATCGGGCAAGTGTTATTCTTACCGAGATGAGCCAGGGGAAGCATCCATGGGTAGTTGTAGATAAGGATATCGGAGAACGAGTCATTGAAGATCACCATTTACCCAAACGGATAAGCAACTTCTTTTCTGGTGAACAGATATTGTCCATCAACGATCATCTCGATGGAATTTTAGGTATTTCCGTTCCTGGGGCAGTCATGATTGAAAAGATGACCAGTACCATCATCCAGCTTGCCAGGATAGGTCACGTTATCCTCGTTGGGCGGGCGGCGCACTCGATAACGGCCAAATTTCCCCGGGCCGTGCACATTCGGATCGTCGGTTCATTTGATTGTCGAGTCGAACGGGTAGCTGAAAGCAAGCATTGTTCATGGGACGAAGCGGCGACAGAAGTGCGAAGGGTTGACGAACAGCGTCGTCATTTTACATCGACCTATTTTCACTCTGATCTTGATGATCATCAAAACTACGACATGGTTTTCAACACGGACCGTATTTCCGTCGAGGAAGGCGCGCTTGTCATCGCACAGTTGGTCTCCTCAACAGATTTCAGAAAACAGAAGGCGATAGAATTTCAAGAATTACGGCATCTTGTGCTGGGTTAATTCAGCTACGGTAGGCCATGCAATAACGTGCTCAAGGGTGCCTGTCCGTTTTGCGTCTGCGATATTGTGAGGGACTGAGACCGTGGAGCCGTTGAAATGTTCTCATCAAATGCCGTTCGGAATAAAATCCCGAACGCATCGCAATCTCACGTAAAGGCAGATCGGTGTCTTGGACCAGCAGGGTTGCTTCCTGCATCCGCAATCGTTGCAGGTATGCCGAAGGAGACTCCCCGGTCCGGTCCGTGAAGATCCGGGAAAAGTGTTCCCGGCTCATCCCTGCCTCGCCGGCCAACTCCTTTACGCCGAGAGGTTCACGAAAATGCTCCCTGCTGAAGCGAAGCGCGTGAGCCAGACGGTCTTCCGGACGGCGAAGTGGCTGTGATGCCTCCCGCCACCATTCCAAGAGAAACGCATAAGTTTGAAGGCTGGCTTGAAAACGATCTGAAGATTCGGCGCGCGCGCCCTTTATCAACAGACGCCGCAGGCAGGTGGCCGCCGCACCCCGCGAAGCGAGCGGAACGACGGGACCAAATTCCGCCTTGAATTTCAGGAAAAGATCACAGGCCAGTGAACCGTAGAAATTGAACCAGCTGAAGACCCACGGTTCCCGATGTTCCAAGGGGTAATAGTACGTGGATTGTTCAGGGACGATGGCGATAAAAGCGTGATCAGTCGGTACTCGAAAACGACCCTCCTTCCCCTCAAAAATGCCCTCGCCGGAAAGGGTCCACTGCAGGATCACGAATGGGTTGCTGCCGCGGTCCCAGCAATTCCAACGATAACGCGAACTGGAAACACTTTGTCTCCGGTGGCTATAGGGAACGCTGAGTTCGATGCTGCGGGCGGATTTCGTCTCCATGGAGCCAAAATATCACCAAAAAGCACCTAACTGTCACGGGCTTTGTATCGCTTCCAGAAATCAAAGCGGTGAGAATTTAGCTTCACTCCACAACTTTCATGACCACAAAAAAATCAGGCAAAAAAGCACTCGGTCACGCCGAGCACACCAAATCAGCCGAGACCCTGGCCTTGCCGGGCACGATACTCCGTCCCATCAAAATTACTATGATGGGTGCAGGTAGCGGTTTCACTCCCCGGCTTATCACCGATGTCATCAGCATCACCGGTAATCGCGGAGGCACCTTTGCTCTGGTCGATATCGACCGCCATCGCCTCAGCACGATGCACCAGCTGATCAAAAAGCTTTTTGCCGAACGTGGTGCGACCAATTGGGAGGTCATCGCTTCGACCGACCGCACGAAAGTCCTCCCCGGCAGCCATTACATCGTGAACTGCATCGAGGTCTCCGGTCTCGAATGCGTCCGATTTGACAATGACATCCCAGCGAAATATGGCGTCGACCAGTGCATCGGCGATACCATCGGGCCAGGCGGACTCTTCAAGGCGTTGCGCACCATTCCCGTCTGGCTCGGCGTACTCAAGGATGCGGAGCGTCTTTGCCCCGAGGCCATCGTCTTGAACTACACCAATCCGATGAACATGATGTGCGTCGCTGCGGCGCGCACATCTTCGATGCAGGTCGTCGGCCTCTGCCATTCCGTCCAGGGCACGAGCCATCTTCTCGCCAAACGCGCGGGCATTCCATACGAGGAAATGGAATGGGAATGCGCGGGGATCAATCACCTCGCGTGGTTCACCAAGCTTCGGCACAACGGAAAAGATCTTTATCCGCTACTCAAGAAAAAGGCCGAGCAGGACATTGCGGGCAAGCCCTCTAATTCTGACGACAAGAACGACATCGTTCGCAAGGACATGATGCTTCATTTCGGCGCGTTCATTACCGAGTCGAGCGGTCATCTCTCCGAATACCTCCCCTATTACCGTAAGCGCAAGGACCTCATCAAACGCTACTGCCGTCCCGGTTACGATGGCGAATCGAACTTCTACGCCAACAACTGGCCCACGTGGCGCGCGAATGCCGATAAATGGCGCATGGAGTTGCTCGCGGGCACCAAGCCCATGGACTGGAAGCGCAGTTGGGAATATGCCAGCTGGATCATCGAAGCCCGCGAGAAGGATTCACCGTTCCGCATCCATGGTAACGTCATGAATTCCGTCAGCAATCGTGGTTCGCTCATTACCAATCTTCCTGCCAATGGCTGCGTCGAAGTCTCCACCATGATCGACCGGAATGGACTCAATCCGACCCGTTACGGCGCGCTTCCGCCTCAGATGGCGGCGCTTTGCGTGTCCAACATGGCCATGTTCGAGCTCGGCGCCACCGCCGCTGTCGAGCGGAGCAAGGAAGCGGCGATTTACGCGTTGCAACTCGATCCACATACGGCCTCGATTTGCAGCCCCGCTGAGATCAAGAAAATGACCCTCGAGTTGTTTGCCGCCGAGAAGAAGTTCCTGCCCGGATATAAGTAGGTTAATAAGAACCTCGCCACCACCAGCGGAGTATTCTGAGGTAGCCCGCGCACTCCGTGCGCGGGATCGTCGCACGGAGTGAGACAGCTACCAATTGCACGCCAGAACCCTGAGTATGCCAGTTAATATGCATAATTAGGGCGAGGATATGCCACGATTCCGCCCGGTAAAGCCGTCCGGGACAACCTCCTGCTCTTTCCGTGCAACTTTTCCGTTATTTCTTGTTTACTCTAAGTGGTTGTCGTTCCTCTAAAATCATTACTCTCGAGAGAGAGCTCTTTGAGGTTTATCGCTGGTTGTTTGATTACAATAACGATAATTTCTTTTCCTCTCCAGGCCATTGCCCAGACGGAGGTTGTGGGAGCTTCAACCTCACCTGCACCTCTCACTTGGGAAGATTGCGTCCGTCTGGCCACCGCCCATAATCCAGATCTACAGGCTTCACGGGAAGGCGTGCTTAACAGCAACGCGGTGCGGCTCGGCGCCTACTCGACCCTCTATCCGCAAATCACCGCCAACTTCGGCGATACGCGCGCTTATCTCGGACCTTATCTGGGGGCACCCAGCAATTATTCCACCGCCTATATCGCGCAACTGACGCTTTCCCAAACGATCTTTGATGGGTTCACGACGAAGGGCAATATCGACCAGGCAAAGGCGGAACTGGCCCTGGCTTTCGCCAACATGAACGCGGAAAAAGCGACCATCAGCTTCAACCTCAAGTCGTCGTTCGCACAGTTGCTCTATGCGCAGCAACTTATCGTCATCAGCCGTAATGTGATCGACATTCGCCAGAGCGCGGCGCGTTTGGTCCGATTGCTTTACCAAGGCGGCCAGGAGGACAAGGGCGCCATGCTTTTGAGCGACGCCAATCTGGATCAGGCGAAGGTTGATCTTAACCAGGCGCTGCGTACTTACGATCTCTCGGGGCTTCAACTCGAAGTCGTCGTCGGCCAGGAACTACCCAAGCCCGTGCAAGCGGCAGGCGATTTGGAAACGGAACCGTTGCCCGTCACTCCCGATTTCCGAAAACTGGCCGTGCTAACTCCGGCCTATTTTGAGAAACGAGCGCAAACCGACGCGGCTGCCGCCGGCATCACGTTGGCGGAGAGCGGTTGGTATCCGCACGTCTCGGCCAGCGCCTCCGTCTTCGGTTCAGACTCGCAACTTCCGATCCGCCAGAACGGATTCTCAGCGGGTTTCAGCGTCTCCTACCCGATTTTCCAAGGAGGCCAGACCTATTTCGATGTGAAAGCAGCGGATGCCAGTTTTCGCCAGTCGCTGGCCGAACTGCAATCGGGCACGAACCAGGCGGCGCTGACCCTGGGGCAGGCTTTCAAGGCGATGGTTGATTCGCAGGAAAACGTGCGCATTCAGGACGAACTGCTCGAGGCGACCGCCCTGCGTTATAAAATCGCCGAGGCCAGCTACCGGAATGGGCTCATGTCGTTCCAGGATTTTGAAACCATCACCGATAGTTATGTCAGTCAGCAACAAACCTGTCTGTCCGCCCAACTCGCCGCGGTGATCGCGGAAGCGAATTGGGAACAGGCCAGGGGATTAGGAGCTATTCCATGAAACGGCGAAGTTCTTCCAGTTGGAAATATGTGATCTTGGCCTTGTGCATCCTGGCCGGAGCAGTGGGCCTTGTCGCGCTGGCGCTGCGCTGGAATTTCCATCCGACCGCCTACGATTATTTGAAAGTGGAGCAGGGTCCCCTGCTCGTTACCCTGCGGGAGAGCGCTGTGGTCGGACCGGAGCATCGGCTCAACGTCACACCGCCCATACCCGGCCGGATCGATTCGGTGAATGTCCAAAACGGCGTGGCCGTCAAGGAAGGCCAAGTCTTGGCCTGGATCAGTTCCACCGATCGCGCCGCGTTGATGGACGCCGCCGAAGCCGCGGGGGGGAAGGAAGTCGCCTTCTGGAAGGACGTCTATAAAGCGGCTCCGCTCGTCGCGCCGCTGGATGGACACATCATTTCCACTTCCGTCGTTCCCGGTCAGGTCGTCGTCGCGGCGCAAACGGTCTTCACGATGTCGGATCATCTCATCGTCCAGGCCAACGTCGATGAAACCGATCTCGAGCACGTTTCGCTTGGGCAGGCCGTCGATATTACCTTCGACAGTTACCCCGATGAAAAGTTGACCGGCAAAGTCAACGCCATCGCCTACGATGCAACCACGGTCAATAATGTGACGACCTACCTGGTCAATATCTTCCTCGATACGACGCCTGCCTTTGTGCGAAGCGGCATCTCGGCCAACGTTTTCCTCCTGATTTCCAACCGCGAACATGTTCTGCGCATCCCGACCGATGCGATCAGCCCGGAAGGCACCGTGCTTCTGGTACAGGGGGCGGGCCAGCCCTTGCTGACGCGACCTATCCAAGTCGGCGCGAGCGATGGCACGTGGACCGAAGTGCTCTCGGGTCTGACTGAAGGCGACTGGATCGCACGCCCGGCCTTCATGATCCTGGAGGCGCAAAAGAGTTTCTCGTTTACGGCAACTCCGAAAAAGATGAAATGATCGTCCTCGAAAAAGTCACCAAGACCTACCAGATGGGTGAGACGACGGTCAAAGCCCTGCAAGGCGTTTCGTTGCGCATCGAGCAGGGCGAATTCATTTCGCTCATCGGTGCCTCGGGTTCGGGCAAATCGACACTCCTGCACTCCATCGGACTTCTCGACCGGCCTGACACCGGGGTGCTGAGTATCGACGGACGAAACATTGCTGATTTGTCGGATGAAGAGGTTTCGCGTCTGCGCTCGGAAAGCATCGGCTTCGTCTTTCAGCAGTTCCATTTGCTCAAGCGCATGTCGGCTTTCGACAATGTTGAACTCCCGCTCATCTACGCCAAGGGCAATCGGCCCTCCGCCGATCCTGCTGACCTGCTGACCCGGGTCGGCCTCGGGCACCGCGGCTCGCACCGGCCCAACGAACTTTCCGGAGGTCAGCAGCAGCGGGTTGCCATCGCGCGCGCGCTCGTCCGCCGACCAACCATCGTCCTGGCCGATGAACCGACGGGCAATCTCGATTCCCAGAGCGGCGCGGAAATCATGGCCCTCCTGCGCGAGTTGCACGCGGAAGGTCTGACGATTGTGCTGGTGACGCATGAGCCTTCCATCGCGGCTCACGCTGACCGCACCATACGGATGCATGACGGACATATCGTCGAAGATGTCCGAAAGCCGCTGGCTGCCATCGCGCATCCTGTTGCCGCCCTGCCGCCACCTGCGGAGTGGAAAATCTCTTCACAGGTATACTGGAACCTGCTCTTCCTCAATTTGCAGCAGGCGACGCGAGGTCTTTGGGCCAACCGACTGCGCACCTGCCTATCCGCGCTCGGGATCATCATCGGCGTTGCCGCAGTCATTGTCATGCTCGCCTTGGGTAAAGCTGCGCAGGCCTCCGTCGATCGCCAAATCTCCGCATTGGGATCCAATCGCCTCATCATCGTACCCAATGCGCAAAACACCGCCGGAGTGCGGCAACAGCGAGGTGCGGTAAGCCGGTTGACTCTTGACGAAGCCACCCATCTCGATGGCCGCGTCCTGAACATCGCGGCTGTTTCCGGTGGGGTGAGCGGCACGGTCCAGGCGGTTTACGGACATAACAACGTGAGCACCCAACTCTTCGGCGTCATGCCCGGTTATGAAAAGATTTATGCCGCGCCTCCCACCTATGGCCGTTTTTTTACGCTGGAAGAAGGGCGCCTGCGTAAACGGGTTGCGCTGCTGGGCACGACCGTCCTGACGGGGCTTTTCAATCAAACCGATCCGATTGGACAGACGATCGAGATCAACCATGTCCCCTTCACCGTAATCGGCGTCCTCCCCTCGAAAGGCACTAATGGCATGACCGATACCGACGACGCCATCCTCGTTCCCCTACAAACGGCGATGTACCGTGTGCTGGGCAAAAAATATGTCGACTGGATCGACACCAGCGCAACGGATGCCAATGCCATTGACCAAACGGAATCGCAACTCATGGATGTGACGCGCGAGTGGCCTCACATTCCCAGTGTGCAAAACGATAGCTACCGGGTGGTCAACCTGGTTGCCATGGAGCAGGCCCTGAGCGCGGTCACGCGTACCATTTCACTTATGCTCGCCAGTGTGGCGGCCATCTCGCTGGTTGTCGGCGGCATCGGGATCATGAACATTATGCTCGTCTCGGTCACGGAACGAACGCGCGAGATCGGTCTGCGCAAGGCCCTCGGCGCGCGGGGGCGCGACATCCAGGCCCAGTTCCTCATCGAGTCGGTCACCCTATGTTTGAGCGGAGGATTTCTCGGCATCGCCCTCGGCTGGATCATCTCGCTGATCATCGGTTATTTGCAGGGTGTATTGATGAATCCGTCATTTCTTTCCATCGTCCTTTCCTGCGGATTTTCCGTGGGTGTTGGCATCGGTTTCGGTTATTGGCCCGCCGTGCTGGCTTCCCGACTCGATCCGATCGAAGCATTGCGTTACGAATAGCGCATTGCTCAATCCAACTCGGCTTCATCTTCTTTGACTCGTGCGAGCGCCGTAGCTGAGTCCCCTTCCTTTTCAGGCGCCGGGACCTGATGGCCGAGTTGGCTTGCGACGAAGCGCGAGATGAACGGTCCAATCAGAAGCACGACCATGAAGCGCACAATTTGCAAGGCCAGCACGAAAGGCACATCGACCTTGGTCGAGGCCGCGATGATCGCGACCGAGTCCATGCCGCCGGGGCTGGTGGCGAGATAAGCTGTCAGCGGATCGACACCAACTGTTTCCACTAATACCAGGGCGAGCCCACCACAGATGAGCATCAGGGCAATGATCGCCAGGGTGACTTGCGGCAGGACGCGAACGGCATGACCCAGAATATCCCGGGTGAACCCCAGGCCGATGTTCCAGCCAAGAAAGGCGTAGCTCATCGCCAATAACCAGGGCGGAAGCTCAATCGTTACCAGGTTGGTTCCATGAAGAGACGCCCCGGCAAACATCGGAACAAGCACCACTCCGCCCGGAATCCGGGATAAGCGTCCCACGATTCCTCCGATCAAACCAATCGCCACGGTCTCGCCGAACGAAAGCCAGTGCAGGGGAGGAAACCAGATGATTTGCGTAGCTACCGTCCCATGGGCGTGAACAACGAACCGTGCAATAACCGAGGCCGCGATGGCGACAAAGACCACACGCAAGTATTGCATGAAAGCGACGAGTCTTGGATCGGCCCCGTATTCTTCCGCCATGACCATCATGACACTAGCCGCCCCCGGCGAGAGTCCCCAGACAGCCGTTGTTCCCGGTAAAATGCCAAGTCGACCGAGCCCCCAACCCAAAAGACTGCTAGCCACGACCACGCCTAGCATCACGCTGATAAACAACGGCCAATCTTTCAGGAAAGTGCCCACGATGGCGGGCGTAATCGCACGGGCGATCATGCAACCGATGACGGCTTGTGCGGCATAATATAGAATCCGAGGGACCCGCACTGTGCCGCCATTGGTTCCAACCAGAATGGCGGCCACCATCGCACCGAGCAGCAGGGCCGCCGGCAACCCGGCAAGCTCCAGTAGGCCGGAGAGCATGACCGAGCCGATGAGCAGCGTGGCCCATTGTACGGCTCGTGGCAGTCTCGCCAGCAGAGTCAATTGAATCGGTTGCGTTGCGGTCAATCAGTCCTTCTGTAGGCTGATGTTCGCGGCTTTCGTGATCCGGCTGAGACGTGGAAGCATCGATTCAATCGAGAACGCGTGCATTTCGGCGGTTCGACTTGAGGTGGTGTCCTCCGGAATCACGACCTCGTAGCCGCGTTCCCATGCCTGTTCGGCGGTCGATTCGACGCCGAAATTGGTCGCGATGCCGCCAAGAACAATGGTTTTTATGCCGCGCCGCCGCAATTGCACATCAAGATCAGTCCCGTAGAAAGCGCCCCATTGATGCTTGGTCACTCGAATGTCTGTCGGTTGGGCGAGACCATCAACAAGTTCAGCCCAATCTTCAGGTAGGCCACCAGGAGGGAGCGCAAACGGCTGATCGACGTTGGGACGCAAGGCATCGCCAAAATCCTTTGCGAAGGCGACGTTCACAAGTACGACAAGAGATCCGGCTGTCCTGAATCTTTCTGCGAGGCCGATGGACGTTTTGACGACATCAGGGCCGGAATGAGGATTTAACGGCATCGCCACGATGGGCTTTTGCAGATCAATGAGGACGAGGGCGGTGGTGCGGGGATCGAGGTTTATCATGGATTATTTTTTCTATATTGGGTTGTTACTTTGAAAGTCGGCCTTGGCGGACCTTGCCAAAATGGAGGGAAAGTTGAACGCCCAACGCTAGGAATCCCGCGACCAATGCCGCAAAATTCAAGGAAAGGCCGATCGTCACGGGATTACGGGAAAGAAGTAGGACGCTTGCAAATAAATTGAACGCACCCCAGAGGACGTTTACGAGCGGGGAGGAATCGCCAATGCCTCGCGGCTTCGAGAACGGAGAAGGAAATGGCAAGCCCTGCAGTCCGCTCGCGAGGTGCGGGAGGCTGTTGCAAAGAAAGGCGCCGGCAAAGAAATCGGCAAGGTAGCCGAGGAGGGGCATCATGACGTTTTCTTTTCTGCTGGTAGAAGCACGCTGTATAGATGAGGATAGACTCGCATAAGGAGATAGTTGAGGATGTACTCTAATAAGTCAAGACCTGTAAGAAAGCGAATTGCACTGGCACCGCAGCGCAGCCACGGCAAATTGCGGGTCGTCGCGCTCCTGGAGGCGGGCGCAGCCGTCATCGCGGAAAAGGGATTCCAGGCGGCGACGATGGCAGAGATCGCTTCCAAGGCGGGGGCCCCCATTGGCTCGCTCTATCGTTTTTTCCCCAACAAGGAAATCCTGGCGGATGCGCTCATTCAGCGCTTCGAAGAGCTCATCGCCAAGGCCTTTGAGGAAATCAATGGCCGGATCAAGTCGATGTCGATGGCGGCGCTGGCTGATGACCTGCTGGATCTGATGGTTGATCTGCATGGCGAAAGCCTGGCCATTCGGGCTTTGTTGGAGGCCCATTCGGATTGGTCGGCAAAACGCGTTGAATTTCGCAGTGCCATGCGCCAACGCATTGCGAAGACGCTTACGCTCCGCTGCCCCAAACTTAATCCCAAAGTCGCGAGGAATATGGCTACCATCCTATTGCAGAACATGAAAACGGTTGGCGTGCTCAGTGACGAATTACGAGGTGATGCTCTTTCCGGCGCACTGGCAGAGTTGCATGAGATGACCCGGCTCTATTTAGTCGAAAAATTAAGGCATTAAGTACCTGATGCTTTACTTTGGCTGGCGCTTTTGCGTGGCAAGGTGGTATGAATAGCAGAGAGGACTTAAGCTCTGATGAACCCGCCAATGCCAACGAACGAGGCACGGAAAAATGCAGAAGCACTTCTGCAAAGGGAGAGGTTATTTTCAGATACACTCATCGCAAGTGTACCCGGCGTCCTCTATCTTTACGATCAGGAGAGGAGGTTCTTGCGGTGGAACCGGTCCTTTGAAATCGTTTCCGGGTATTCCGCAGAAGAAGTGGCCCGGATGCACCCGCTTGATTTCTTCGCCGAAGGTCAAAAGTCGCTCCTGACAGAAAAAATTAATGAGGTTTTTTCCGAAGGCGAATCGTCAGTTGAAGCAGAATTCCTGACGAAAGACGGTCGCAGCATTCCTTATTTCTTCACGGGTAGAAAAGCCACGATGGACGGTGTCACTTGTCTGGTTGGCCTGGGTATAGATGTCACAGAACGCAAGCAGGCAGGGATGGCCTTGCTGGAAAGTGAACGCAAATACCGCGAACTCGTAGAACATGCCAACAGCATCATTTTGCGTTGGGCGCGGGATGGACGGGTCACTTTTCTCAACGAATACGGCTTGAAATTCTTCGATTACTCCGCCGAAGAAATCATCGGCCGTCCTGTGATCGGCACCATCGTGCCAGAAATCGAAAGCACGAGCCGCGATTTGCGTCCATTGATGGAGGAGATTCTCAAAAATCCCGCGGCCTTTGAGCAAAACACCAATGAAAACATGCGCCGCAACGGCGAACGTGTTTGGATTGCCTGGACCAACAAGACGGTCCTGGATGAGAACGGCCAGATCAAGGAAGTACTGAGCATTGGAACTGACATCACGGAGCGCAGGAGAGACGAGGCACAGATTGCGGAGCAAGCCGCTTTCCTGGACAAGGCGCGGGACGCGATTGTCGCTCGCAGCCTGGAAGGAAAAATTCTTTTTTGGAACCAGGGCGCGGAAATTGTTTATGGCTGGAAAAGTGAGGAGGCCCTCGCCCGGAACATTGGCGAACTCGTTTATACCGATCCCTGCGCATATGCGGAAATCAATCAAAAGGTGTTGGCCAAGGGAGAATGGTCCGGAGAGCTTCGGCATTTCACCAGGAACCGACGGGAAATCGTCGTCGAGTCGCGCTTGACGCTTATTCGCGACAAGGCTGGAAACCCGAAGTCCGTGCTGGAAATCAATACGGACATCACGGAAAAGAAAATAATCGAAACTCAATTCCTGCGGGCGCAGCGCATGGAGAGCATCGGCACTCTCGCGGGCGGCATCGCGCACGATCTGAACAATATTCTGACCCCGATCCTGATGTCGATCGATGCCCTCAAGACGAAAACGTTCGATCCTCATGCCATCAAAATGCTGGAAGCCATCGGGGTGAGCGCCAAACGGGGCGCTGACATCGTCCGACAAGTCCTCTCTTTTGCGAAGGGCATCCAGGGGGAGCGGATTGAAATTCAGCCCAAACATTTGCTGCAGGATATTGAACTGATCATCAAGGACATTTTTCCCAAGGACATTCGGTTGCATTTGTCGATTCCCGAGGAGACTTGGACGATCCAGGGCGACCCCACCCAGATGCATCAGGTGTTGCTCAATCTATGCCTGAATGCTCGGGACGCCATGCCTGACGGCGGAGATTTACACCTCGGCCTCGAAAATTGCCTGCTCGACGAGCAACACGCCGCCATGAACCTTCAGGCGAAACCAGGACGCTATGTCAAATTCAGCGTGATCGATCACGGGACGGGGATGCCACCGGAAATTCTCGACAAAATTTTTGAGCCTTTTTTCACCACCAAGGACATCGACAAGGGGACTGGCCTCGGCCTCTCCACCGTTTCGGCCATCGTGAAAAGCCACGGCGGTTTCATTCATGTTTACAGCGAGCAGGGCACCGGGACGACCTTCCATGTCTATCTTCCCGCGATGGAAACTTCTGGCGAAACGCGTAGGGAACAATCCGAGGAAGCCTGCCTGTCCCGGGGCAACGGTGAAACAATTTTGCTGGTTGACGATGAAGCCCCCATTCTCGAGGTAACGAGCCAGATTCTGCAGGCCGCCGGTTATCGGGTTTTTACCGCCTCGGATGGAGCGGAAGCGCTGATCCTGTACGCGCAGCATAAACAGGAAATCGCGGTTGTGCTGACGGACATGAGAATGCCGGTATTGGATGGATCCGTTATGATTCAGACCCTTATGCCCCACAACCCCGCCATCAAGATCATCGCGACCAGTGGCCTCGACATGAACGACCCCGTGGCCAAACTCGAAGGCACCGGCGTGAGGCACTTTCTCGGCAAGCCCTACACGCCCGCAACCTTACTGAAGATCCTGCGCACGGTCCTTGACGAAAAGTAGGCAGATATCTTACTACTCCAGGACGTCACGGTGTTTCACGAATCCGATCTATTTCGCGATCGATTTCAGATAGTCGTCGATGTCCGCCAGGTCTGCTGTGTCAGCCGAACTGATCACCGCAATGCGAACAGGGACAGGATCGGCAGCCACTATCTGGCAGATCAATCCGATCCCAAGAAGAGCATATAAGGAGAAGCGCATGATAGACACCGAAAGGTCTAATGAACGTTCAACAAAGGTGTCAATGCAGTCCTCCCTCCGTAGAAGGAGCATTAGTGTTGGCCGCATTATTCGGATGTTGAGCTTGTGTGGTGGCTTGGATGTTCTTCAAGACCTCGGGAGGTATCCCGGCAAGTGGGTTGAAGACAGGCGGGCGCTTATCCGCAGCATGCGCTTTGAGGTAAGCATCAATTTCTGTGAAGGGTAAAAACCAGAAGATGGGCAGGGTCATTATTCCTGAATTTATCGTTGAAAAAAGACAGATACCTTGCGTGGAAACGATCATGCGAAAATCTCCAGATGCCGGACTGATCGCCCCATCGAATTGAAACTTGTAAGCTGATGTCATCAACGCTCGGGTGTCGTCATCAATTTTCAGGTCCAGCAAAATGGGAAACGGCGTCGAGTCGTAAGGCTTATACCAAAGAAGCTTAAAACCGGAATCGCGAACCAAGGCGAAGACTTCGTGACCACGAAATCCGTAGTCCATTGCGCTTGTTGGCAATGTCTGCAGCCAAATCTCTTCTTTCGAAAAGGGCGGAAACAAGGGAGGGGAAGAGTTGCCAAGTCCCGAAATGCTAGACTGAAAAACACCGGCATTTTGATCGGGGGGAAATCCCGTGAAAGGATCGAACTTTACTCCTTGAGCCCAAGTTCCGGGTTGCTCTTGTATGGCATAGTTCCCTGCCTCGATCTGGGCATATGTCTTTCCTTCGGGCGTGACGAACACGTCCCGGACTGTGTAAACTAATCGGTCATCAAACTGGTTTTGAGCCGGACGGCGACGACTGTTGGCCAGTATGATCGTTTGATCACCGTCCCAGTCATACCGTCCCAATCCATCCGGGTTACCTTTAAAGCTGAAGTACAACTTGCCGGCCACAGGAAAAAGATCGGATATCTTCGGCGTGACCTCCCGTCTCTGCCAGGCCTTCGTCGATATTTTGAAGTAGTCCAGGTGTTTTCCAATTCCAAAGACATAGAGACCATCTGGAACAAGCCGAATATTCGCCGTATCGTCCTGCTCTACCGGAGTCAGTCGCCAAGGCAGGGGAATCACTTCGGTTTGCAAGTCAGGCACGTGCACCTTAAAAAGCGTGGCTGGAACCGTGCTGTCCCCGAACAGGTGGCTGCCATAGGGATCGTGATAACCCAATATCCACAAGGTATCCCCTACATCCATCGCGTAGGAAAGTACATGAAAAGGCAGGTCAGGATTACCCAACGCAAGACCATCGCCGCCCGCCGATTTCTGCAATTTGAGTTCAGCATCCGCCATCCCCGGCACCTGCCAGGAATGCCACATCGTGGTGACAGGCAATGATGTTGGTGCGGTTGGTGTTGGCGCTACGTTGGAGTCGGGTTGGCCGAACTGCTGGATGTAAGCGTTTTCCAATGCTGTAAACATCGGATTCAGCTTGCTCGGATCATCCGTGTAAGTCCCCGTACCGTCTGCGCCCGTATGACGGGTGACATAGGCCACTGTTCGCTTTTTGCAGTCTTGATATTCCTTCCACAAGGTTGGGGCATCGGAAGCTGGAAAGAGGTCGGGTTGCCATACGTTTACGTAATTACCGATCGGCCAGGACACGAGATTCTGCAAATCATAGTGAAGAAGGGCGATAAACTCCGGGCAGGCTGGCTTGGTGATTTCCCTTTGGAGACGAACCGCCTGGGTTAAATAAATCCCCAAGTCACCCGTCTGGACAAGCTGTTCACGTTTTTCGAACAAATCTTGCAGAAAGGCTTGATAGTCGGCTTGTTTGTCCGCATCGGAAGCCCAGGTCGCCCGAGCGAGTAATCCCGTTGTTTTCGTCGAAGGATCAGAGATCAATTTCTCGATCAGCTTGTCGAAAAGCGCGCGTTGTTCGGAGGGACTTTGAACAAAACGAAGACAGAAATCTTTGGGTCCATTTATGAGGAGGATTCGGCTAATTTCATCGTAAAGGTCGTCTTCAGAAGGATTGCTGGGCCTTGTTGAGGCGAGTGCTTGATAATAGGCAATGATCTCATCCGGTGAAATGGACCAGTCGTCCACATAAAGGGTGGCGCTGAGCCAATCACCGGGAAGATGATGGTTCAACGGATCGTAGCCCTCGAACGAGCGTAGCGCCTGACGCAGTTCGTCTGCCCGAGAATCATGAAGTTGGTCGAGCATCCACAGTATTTTTGTAGCTGAGCGCGAGGCCAGGGTCGTCAACTCGTCTGGTCGGCCATCGGACTTGCCCGCAGTCTGGCCAGGTTGGGCCGGACGGTAATCCAAAATCTCCAGCTTTAGCTCTCCATGTTCGTTTTTGTATCGAGTTGTATCATCCATGGCTCGAAGCATCTTTTCGAATCGGTTATCAAGTCTAGGATCAATCGGCACGGTCTCGTTGGACCTTCGGTGAGTGTCCCCGAATGAGGGCTCGATGCCGGGCTTATCTGCCGCCAGATCGCATAGGACGGGGATACGCGCAGCGTAAAGATCTGATGCGGTCTCTCCGAGTAATTCAGCGCTATCGAGTGCCTCAAGAGCCGGTTCAGAAAGACCGTTTCGCCAGGCCCAGATGCCTTCTGTTAGATATTCCCTGGCTTCCGCTTGGCTATCCCCGGTGGGCGCTGAAACATTGCGGCCGATTGCCTTGAATATCTGTTGGGCTAAGTCCTTGGCGAGTTGCGAAGGGTTATCCGGTGATCCTTTTGCCGAAATGCTCGAGGTTTGACTCTGACTCGGATTTCGAAGCCGAAGGGAAACGGTTATTTCCGACCTTTTATCTGGAGGTATCGCTATCGAGCCGTCGATAAGGTAAGCCCCGTGCAACAGATCCGACGAAAGGTTCATCGTCCTTTCAAAATTAATGGCCCAGGCATGTCGTCTCTCCAATATTATAAATTCAGGAATGAGACTAAGCTGGCTTTCCAAGGCGAGAGTAATTTTGCGCTCTAACTTCACCGATTCGGCATCGCCATATTCAGCCCGTATATTGAGAACGGAAATCAACACAACTTTCTCCGGTGCAATTTTCAGTTTCGGAACCAGGGGTGCGATTTGATTGGTCAGTACCTTGGCGAGCTCTGCGGTATCGAGATCGGGTTGCAATTGCAAATCGAAAAGGACCGCCCCCAATCCGGTCGATGTCAACCGGGCGTGAATGCCGTCTGTAGTCTTGCTTAAAAACATCAAACCATCCGCGCCAACAAGTTTTCCCAGCGCCAGGGCATCACCTCTGGCGAGTTGCTGCACCTTCGCTTCATCGCCCACCTTGGCGAGATCACTCCGTTCCACCAGCGCGATGGCAGGATTATTGGTAAGTTCCGCCGTGAGTAATCCAACAAGATCTGCCGTTTCCGCCGCACCCACAACCGCAACCCGGGCAGACGTCGGAGTGGTAGCAGGAGGAGCAGGCGCCTGCCCGAAAACGCACTGCTCTCCCGAGAGCAGAATCATTCCCAGGCAGAAAAAGCGAATCATAACGAAGGCCAGTGTGACGTCTATTTCGTCAACTTGGGAAGCATTCGTTCGACCAGTTTATCTGCGGCCTTTTGCAGGGCGTCTTTCCCGGCGGTCCGGTTTCCGATATCGATACCCACCTGGGTCTCGCGGTCCGTCCAGAGCAGTTCGTGTGTCGAGGCGCGTACAATTTTGATCTCGATTCGACCGCGGCTGGAAACCAGGTTGCCATGACGGGCACCCAATTCACTGAAGGCCTCGCCCGTAATGAGGATGTCGGCTTTTTTGTGGCTCTGGTCAGGATCGATGATTTGAAATCCAAGTTCCTGCAATTGCATGATCATTTCCGTCTGCGCGGCGGGATCGACGGTGGGTTGGGTATAATCGCGTTCCGTGATGGTGACGGTCACGGAGGGCAGGGGACGCTGGCCTAAAATCGTACGCAACCGTTGCAGTCGTTGGTCGGCGGTCTCTTCCGGTACGACCAACACATCTCGGTGAGAAGCCAGCACGACGTCGATCTTCCCCGACAAATCCTGGGCGGCTTGCGGCAGGCTGGCCAGATCAGGGATGGTTGTCGTTACACCGTAGACCCGACTGGTTTCGGTGCTGATGATCTTCGCCACGATCATGTACTGATTACCCACGGAGAATAACCGGCCCGTCACCAAGACTTGCGCACCCGTCAGGGAACCGATCTTGGCCGCCGTGTCCGCCGAGACCAGGCCCGATGCCCCCAGTTCCTGCTCGTTAAGGACCTTGTCAATCTCTTCGCGTTCCACCATCAGGGCGTGTTCGCTAGTGGACATATCAGCACTCAACACCGTGGCCAATTCCGCACCCTGCTTGCTCATGGATTCATCCGAGCTTTGAAAATTAAGAACAGCTGTGGTCAGCGGAGCGACTGGATTGACCGGAGCAGACGGCGAGGGAGTTGCGGCAACAACTGGTGGTGGCTGCGAGACTGCAGGGGCATTCGTATCAGTTGTGGAGACCGGTGTTTGCGCGGCCAGAGGCATGAGAGAGAGGCTGCCGAAAACAATCAGGGACAAGTAAGGTTGCATAGGATGGGGCTCAATTGGCGGATGGAGGTGGGGCGGAAAGAAGATGAATGATTTTAATGAGACCGAGTTGCGAACGAGGATCGTCGCTGAGGTTGTCGAGAAGAGGTAACGTCACACGGATGAGAACACCGGCGCTTGAGCGGTCGGAATAAACGCCTGCTGGTAACGATTGGTCCGGCGAAAAAAGAACCACACGCCCGCCCGCACTCCGGTCCTGGACCTGTTGAAATTGCTCCTCCGTGCTCAACTCTCCGAGATACAAACGACTCGGATCAAATCGATCCGGCGTGTCGGAACCACCGTCTTCAAAGGGCACGTGCAGGCCGGTTAAAAAGAGTCGGAGTTTCTGGCCGGAGCCGAAGATGATCACGTGGGCATCAGGTTTGGGTTGAAGCAAGTCGGTCAACTCTTTGGTCAGGCTCGCTGGAAAAACTTCAAAGTGGAGATCGCCTAACTGCTCAACTTGTTTCGCGTTCGGCAAATCCGCGATAAGCGATAAACGAACGAGCAACTCCGCGCGCTGTTTGACATCGGGAAATTTGATCGAGACACGAACGTGTTGAGGAGAGGTGTTCGGGAAAGCGATTCCATCCTGCAAATGGATGTCTTTTGCCAGCGGCATGGCCAAACCACCGGCCACTTGAAGCAGGTCTGCGCGCAAGGAAGCGGATTGGGCCGTGACTCCGCTGATCTCGAGATCGAGTCCTTTCTCGTGATTCCCAAAGACAGCTGGCAATTCGACGACGGCAGGTAGAACGCGGCCTTCGAGCCCCACAAGTTGCACCGATGCCGCAGCGTGCGCGGAGGATGTTTGCCAGAGGAGAAGAGCTCCACCAATCAGCCATGAGAAGCGCAAGATCATAAGGACGCCAGGGTTTGCGCCCGCAGGGAATAACCGGCTACTTTCGGATGCTCCGAAGCGAGCCAAACCTGGTCCTCACTTTCCAAAATCACGCCTCCGGCCGGGGTTGCCAAAATTTCAAAGCAGTTCTGGGTTTTGCCTAGCATCAGGCAGACGCGATGTCCGCTGTAGCTCAACACTCGAATGGTTTCATGGCCCCGCTTGAACAAGAGCAAAACAGGTTGGTCTGAGCCGACGACGGGGGACTCGGCAATCGAGAGATCAATCTTTCCGTTTTGCTCCACCACGGCATTGACCTGATTGGGAAACAGCTTCTCCGTCTGCTGGAGAATTTGCCGATCATTCGCCAGATTTTCCGAACTATGCGGATGCCGGAAAAAGAGAAAAGGCAGAGTGCCGAGAATTAGCATCAACGCGACGGCATAACGCCAGTTCCAGCGAAATCCTAGCCATGTGGAATTATCCGGTTGCACGGAACCCGTCTGTTGAAACGCAATAAGTGCCCGATGCCGCGCCCGTTCCCGGGCAGCTTCGGATGGCTCCGGCGTCGTTAACTTGTGAAGACGCTGCTGAAGCTCGTCATCATTCATGGGACTCTCCTTCTTTTTCTTTCAACAGCTTTTTGAGCGCCCGTTTCGCCTGAAAAATCCGCCAGGAGACCGTTGTTTCCGCGCAGTCCATCGCGTCCGCCGCCTCGCGGTGATTCATCTCTTCAAAATAAACAAGGGCAACCGCCTCGCGGAGATCGGGGGACAATTGTTTCAACGCAAAATGAATATCGGCGTAATCCGGTGTGCGTGCTTGGGCGCGTGTGTCCAGTTCGGCGGCAAAATCCACTTGCTTGTCCCGGTGTCGCTTGGCCTTTTTCCCCCAATCGATGAGCGCATTATGGGCGATGCGGTAAAGCCAGTTCTTGAACGATGCGGTCCCGCGAAAATTCGAAATCCCCCGGGCCGCGCGGATAAAAGTCTCCTGTGCGATATCATCCGCCTCGGTTTCAACGAGACAAACTCGGTAGGCGAAAGCGTGGATCATGGCGTAGTAACGATCGAAGAGAATCTCGAATGATTGGGCATCGCCGGACCGGGCGTTGCCCACCAGTTGTGCATCCGGCACATCCTCGTTCTCGATCCTCATTCAATCTTTGTAGGTAAAGACGGCCCCCAGGGCAAAATCCTTGGATAATTTTGAGAGAGCATCAATGAGAGGTTGGTGACATAACGGCTGGAGTCGTCATGGAATTCGCCTTCGCGCGATAGGCGTCGATGTCACTCCACGGAATGACCCAGAAGCCGGGATCAGCCAGCCCATAAATCACCAAGCCGTAGTCGGTCGCTTGCAGGCTTCCAAAGTTGAGAATCGGTGTGGGCGATTGCTTCCACCCAGGTCGGGAGGCCTTCATCGTCTCAAGATCAAAGGCAAGGGGAATCTTCAACCCGTCCTTCTGTCCCTTGGCAAAATAGTAGAGGCTGGCCTCCTTGCCATCGGCCAGACCGTTTTCAACGTTAATGTAAGTCACGAGATCGTCGCCACGCATAATCGCGCTGATATACCGTAGGTTGGCGGTCGGGTTTGAGCGTAATTCCGAGGGAGGATTCCAGAGCGGTTTCCAGGAGGGAGGCGTGGCGTCGTCAGGATCGGCTAGGAGAAGGACGTTCCCATTTGCCCCGATGAAACTCATCTGAGGGAAAGAGGTCCTTGTTTTACCCCCGCAGATCAAGGCTCCGCCCGCGGTAAGGCGCACCTGGCATGAGGCTGGAACCGACGTTAACGATGTCCAAGCATTCTTACCCAGCGGTGTCGCATAAACCTGAAAGGGAGGGTTGTCACTATGAACAGCCAGTGTTAGGCCGCTTTGCGAAATCCACAAATCCAGCGGGTTACCCAAAGGTTTTCCGTCAAGCGTGGTCTGCGGAGGAATGCGGCGGGAGCTTATGACATTCTCGATCGTGGCGGTCGGCAACGCGATATGAATCAGTCCCGACCCTTCCGAGGTCAACTGGCTCGATCTGGGGTCATAAGCCGGACGATAGAGCAGATAGAGTTCCTGGTTGATGAAGCGCGGCTTGTAGATAAAGGGAGGCAGATCCAATTGTCGCCACTGATTATCGGCGCGGGAACAGAGAAAGATTTTATCATCAATGCCGACGGCCAGCCACTGGGGCGAGACGTCGAGACTTTGGATGTTCAGGTGGACGCCGGTCTTGAGCGATGCCATCTCATCCGGAATGGTATAGGTGAAATCGAGCTTTTGCGTGACGGGATCAACTCCGAAGATTCGATAAGGCGGATGCTGAGTCATAAACCAGATCCTGTTTTCGGAAACGGTGAGAGACGTCTGGCTGACATAAACTAGGCGTGGAGACACATTGGCCTCAAAACCAGATGCCTGCGGGCCGCAGTCCCAGAAGCGGGTGACCGGAAGAAAGTCATCATTCAAGGCGGTTGGCATCAGCTCCGTTCTGGAGCGAAAAATCGTCTGACGTGTCTGGCCGAGGGCGCGGAGTAACTGACGATTCTGGATTGGCAGCGCCCCATACCACGCGATGTAGTCATCAATTGAGGAAAGAAAATCGCGCGCTTCATCGTTAGTCATTCGATCCCCGCCAAAGAGGAACCGCGTGCCCGCATCGATCCACGCTGGCGGGACATTCGCGTGACGTTTCAGCAGATCGATGTAAAGCGCCGAGAGCTTTTGCCGTGCGGGCGCGTTGTCTCGTCTGTCGGAAGCCCAGTAGAAAAAACTGTCGCAACCTGCGGCGAAGGGCTTCGCCTGCGGACCCGAAAGGCTGTCTGCGTGTTGCTGAACGAAATCTGCATACCGCGCGACGCAGGCGGTTCGACCGGCGTCCGTCTGTGTCGATTTAAACTCGAACCGGAGCTCGTCGCATTGCAGGACGGGATCAGAAGACGCCGCAAGTTCATTAAGGAATTTTTGCCACATTGCTTTAAGGTCAGTTGGCGAACGTCCGTCCCACGAGATGATCCACGGCATTCCCTGCATCTGCGGCATCCGGTGAAGCATATCGCTTTCTCCATCATCCAAAAACGGCGCATGAAGCGTGTCATACTGAAAGAGACACGCGCGAATGCCATCACCATACATTTGAGAACCGAGATTTTTACGGTAAAAGGCGATGGTCTCTTCGGGAGTCTCGTGCCAGAGGCTGGCGTAGTAGTCTCGATGGCGAAAATAAGCCTGTTTCGCTTCGGAATCGGGTGCGGACAGCATCCGGAGATCGAGTTGTCCGATCAATTTTTGGATGGCATGTCGCAGATCGGCAAACGTATCAGGATGACTTGCGGAAAAGCCCTGTTCATAAGCGGCGCGAAAAGCGCCCAGGCAATTCTCCAGCACGAGAATGCCTAGAGAGGTTGGATCATCTGAGTTGGAAGCCTGGGTGGAGGCGTCATGGTTATTCTCCAGGATGTTGCTCATCAGAATCGCGGTCATACGGGCGGCATCAACGCGCTGGACGAGAGTATCGGGGGCAATCACCTTGGCGGAATAGAAGTCATAATGGGGAAAGAAATAACGCGGATCCTTGGGATAGGCGTCAAGGGCATAGGCCTTCACCCGCAGGATGCGCGTGGCAGAGGTGTCATCGCCAAGGGCCACAGCAGTTTCCATCGCCTCGGTTCCTTCATGTGCGAGGCCGTTATCAATACACCACTGGCCGAGATCGGCAAAATGGCGAGCCTCGTCGCTGGACTTCCATGGACTTTGCGCGGAAGGATTTTCATGAATTTTCATTGCCAGACGTTCGATCAGCGCGGGCATGTTCTCCGGCGTATCGTGATCTGAAATCGAAATCTCCGCTCCCTGCGGAGGTCGTAACCGCAGCGTGACTTCAATTTGGTTGTCTTTCAGACGCATGCTTCCATCGATCAGGCTGCTTCCCGTCCAGAACGGCGATAGCTTTTGCGGGTCCAAAGTTTTTTCGAAGAGAGCATCGTTCAGTCGCCAGCGCTCCAGCACCACGACATCGGGTTCCGCGCTGAGGCGGCTCGCCAGAAAAATGTTCATGCGCCGCTCCATCTCGCGGGTCTCCGGTGCATCTACTTCAAAACGAAGTCCCAATAAGGACAACGCTGTTATTTTGCCTTTTTGAATCTCGGCCAGCTTCGACCAGTAAGGTGAAAATTCTTTTGCGATTACCTGGGCTTGAGTCAGAGGATCGGCGCCATCAGGCAACGCAACTTCCCGTAAGACCACGCCGGGTTGAACGGCGACGAGTCGCGCAAAAACGCCGGTCTTGCCATCATTCGTCACGGATCGCAAAAGCACCAGGCCATCCGCTGGTAGCAAGCGAACGGGCGAAAAATCCTTTGAATTCAGCACCGATTGGATTTCCTGTTCCTGCCCCAATTTATCGAGATCAGCGCGATCAAGAACGCTTAAGTCCGATTGTTTCGAAAGTTCACCGGTCGCGACATCAACCAGATTGGCAAGTGAGGGATCCCCGGCGACAGCTACCCGGACGGATTGACCTAAAGCATGAACGGATACTGCCATGCAAAACAACCAAGCCATCAATAACGAAAGAATGGCGCGGTTCATCATAAGTCTGGGGGGAATCCTCTTCTAACACCATCTGCTGCGACATAAAGACGGATGCAACCCGCAAATCCTTGGTAAAGGTCGATGAAAAAAAAGCTCACCTCTTCTGAAGGAGCGTCCGATACGTTAAATATGGCAATTGACCAACATACAAAAAGTGCACGCGCGGTTTTAAAAGAATATCAAGAAAGCGGGCAGGCTCACGTAGCTTTCGCTACTGGCTCCCTCATTCAAGTCGTCAAACATCTGATTGATGGCCTGAAGGAAGCCCACGAGGAAAACAATAAACTGAAGGAACGGATTGATAAATTGGAAAAACCTCAAGGCTAAGGCAGGGCTCGCAATTCTGCCAAAGCCGTATCGGACGGCTGCTTAAGGATCGATTACGCCATTCCAAACAATTCGTCCTGCTTTTTTCTGAGATCAAAGAGAAAAGAATCGGCGGGAATATCGAGCATGTCCTGGGTGACGACCGCGCCTGCCGGGATATCCTGCTTGAGGCATCGACCGGTGGACAAATGCGCGGGTAGGGGACCTCGTGAACGGAGAGAAACAGCGGGAATGAGCGAGGCTTTGAACGAAGGATCATGCTCGCAGTTGAGAGTCTCGCCCGACTTCATCGCGCGCGTCGTCGTAATGATCATGTCGTAAAGCGGACGGTAGGCGGCGTCGTTGCCGGTGGCGATTCCGAGCAGGCCCGCGCAGAGAATCGTGGTTGGTGTTTCGACGCCGCAAAGATGGTGAGGTCGGAAGATGACCGCCGCAGTTTGCCGCGGATTGGCCCAAAGTCCTTTTTCGACGATCACCTTGCGCGAGTAATCGTTGTCGCAGGCGACCACCGCAAAAACGCCGCCACCCATGTTCGCATCCCGTTCGCCACGCAGGGGAATGACAACGTCGATCACGCCCCGTTTTTCCAGGACACCGCCCTCGGAGCGGGGGCAAAGCACACGCGGAATCTCGGAAATCCGGACGACGGCATCGTGCATCTCGGTTCCATCGGGAACCAGCCCCGTCGCGTTGACAGCGATCACCGACTCGCACAAATCGAAGGTCGCCGAGCGCATCGATGGCATCGATTTCAGGATGCGATGGCGTTCGGCCAGATATTTGGCGGATTCCCCGTCAGGAATGAAGCCAAGCCATTTACGATCTTCCGGCGCAATGGCGGCGGTGTCGTGCGGAGCCGAGGTTTCGCAGTTCGGATTCCATACGCCACGTGCCGAGGAAAAATCGTCCTTGAAGGCAACCTCGCCATCGCGGGCTTTTCCGGCGGAAAGAATCTCAAGGCCGATACTACGCAGCCAACCGACCCACCCGATCATGAGGCCGTGCTGGTCGCCATCGACCTGCGTGTAGACGACGCCCGCCTGATCGGCGAGTTGGCGTAAAATCGGGCCGACGACGGAGTCGGGCTCCTTGCTGATCATGGCCACATGCTTGCCGTGGCGGATCGCCTCGAAGGCGTGGCGCGCACCCGCTTCCGGGGCGCCGGTCGATTCGGCGATAACATCGAGCGGCAGGTCCATGAGTAGAAGCGGGTCCTGAACGACAATCCGCTTCTTCGGCAGTGCGCGCAGCGCTTCCGCCCGGCTGCTGCAAATCACAATGTCCTCTTCAGGGACGCCGGCATGGGCAAAGGCGCGCTTGGCCGCTTCCAGATTATTGTCGGCCACCGCCGCCACATGTAGCAGGGGAATGGTCATCGATTGCGTCAGGATCGCCGTGCCGTAATGTCCCGTGCCGATGAGGCCAACTTTGACTGGACCTTTGGAGGCTGCCTGACGATAGAGCTGGGAATAAATCATGGAAGGAATGGGCCGGAAACGGTCTCGTAGGACGTTATTGCCCTTTTCCGTCAACTCAGGCAATCACGAATCAACGTGGGCATAATGCTAAAATCGACTGAACTGATTGTATATTTTTGGATCGCCCCTATAACTGGACTTTTGCATTTGAAATCCCCCGACACGATGGCCCCCCAAAGACAATTAAACCCCTGGGACGCATGGGTACTCCGCATCATTGCGGTCTATCACTTGCTGAAAGCGGGATTCTTTTTCGCGTTGAGTTTTGGACTGAAACATTATGTCCGCGGCGACATGTATAATTTTCTGCAGGATTACCTGATCGAGCCGTTCCATTTCGATCCCAGCAGTAAATTTTTGAAGATTCTCCTCGAAAAGGCCTCGGACCTTACCCCGCATACGCTGAGGTTTTTCAGCTATGTCTTTTTCGCCTACAGCATTATTTTTGCCCTCGAGGGCATCGGGCTTTATCTGAAGCAGCGGTGGGCGGAATACATGGTGGTGATCGTCGTTACCTCGCTGCTTCCGTTCGAATTGTACGAAATTTATGTCAAGCTGGCCTGGTGGAAAGTCGGACTCGTGGTGGGCAATCTTTTGGTCGTCGCCTTCCTGATCAAGATCCTGATAGACGGGGCTCGAAACAAAAAACATTAGCCAGGGTCGAACAGGCCCAGATGGGACGCAGGTGGACACTCACCCGGTTTCCACTAGAATAAGATCAGGCCTTCTCTTTCGGAAAAGTTTTTAGCATGAGCAGATCAACACCACCTAAGTTGACCCGGGCCAAGTCGGCGCGTCGCAAGGCGAAGAGAAATATCCTGACCTGGTTCCTGGCGGGCACGTTGATCGCCGTGATCTCGGTTTTCATCCTGGTTTACGCTTACTACAGCATGCGGGCGGGGCTGATCAATATCGACGTGATCAAGGAAATGCCCAAAGCCTCCATCCTTTACGATTATCAGGGACACGCCTTCAGTCGTTTTTTCGATGAAAACCGGATCGCGTTGCCGGCGAACCAGCCTGTACCCAAGCTTCTGGCCCAAGCGGTGGTCGATACGGAAGATCGCCGGTTTTATTCTCACGGTGCCATCGATTTATACGGCATGGCCCGGGCTGCTGTGTCCAATCTGGCCGGGCACGGTTCGCGGCAGGGAGGCAGTACGATCACACAGCAACTGGGTCGCAACAGCATTGGCCAGTTGCAACGCACCTACGATCGCAAGGTGTTGGAAATCTTTCTCGCCAATCGGATCGAGCAGGCTTACACGAAGGAGCAGATTCTCCGTTATTATCTCGACCGTATTTATTTCGGGCAGGGGCTTTATGGTGCGGAAACGACAGCAAATGCGTTCTTCGGCATTTCGGCGCGTCAGTTGAATCTGGCTCAGTGCGCGTTGCTGGCGGGGATGATTTCCAGTCCGAATTCCTCTTCACCGTGGAAGGACATCAACGCCGCCCGGGCTGCACGGGACCGCTCGTTGGCCAAGATGGTCCGGGCGGGCGACATCACCCAGGCCCAGGCGGACAAAGCGCAAAAAGCGCCACTGGCCCTGCGACCGCGCCCCGATTTCGGCGGCGGTTTTGCGACGAGCGAAGTACGGCGGCAGCTTGAGCAGATTCTCGACCCGACCACGATTCAGCAGGGCGGCTTGAAAATTTTCACCACCATCGATCCCCGCCTGCAGGCAATTGCCGAAAACGCGCTTACGGCGCGCATCAACGAAATCGAATCGTCGAAGGGCGAAACCCACGCCAACGGTTTTGGCGATCCGAACACCGGCATGCCGGACGAAGACGTTCTCGAAGGCGCCTTCTTTGCCATGGATCCTGCCAATGGCGCGATCCGTGCCGTGGTCGGTTCGCGCGATTTTGCGTTAAGCCAGTATAACCGCGCGATGCAGGCGCGACGTCAGGTCGGGTCCACAATTAAGCCGCTCATTTACGCCACGGCCTTCGCGGAGAAAAATTATTGCCCGGCCAGCACCATCGACGCGACCAAGTTCAACTTGACGTCCTCCAATCCAATTCCAGCGGACGATGGTGGACCCCAAACCCTCCTGCGAATCAACGATGCACTGGTCAAGTCGGACGATTATTCGGCGGAGCGGATGGGCGAGATCGTGGGACCGGAATTACTTAACACCTACGCCCATCGCTGTGGCGTGACGACCGACATCCCGCCTTACCGATCAAGCTATCTCGGCGCCTGTGATTTAAGCCTGAATGAGTTGACCGGTATCTACGCGACTTTTGCGGATGAAGGTGTCTGTGTCCGTCAGCATATCGTGGTCCAGGTTCTCGATGACAAGGACCGTGTGATCTACAAATATCAGGGCGAGTCTCACACTGTCTTTAGCAAGCAAGTGGCACGGCAGGTCACGGGCATGTTGCAAAACGTACTCGATTTCGGAACCGGCACACCCGTGCGGCAGCAATATAAATTCACCGCACCCGCCGGAGGCAAGACCGGCACGACCAACGATTACAAGGACGCCTGGTTTGAGGGATTCACCACGCACCTGGTGGTGGGAGTCTGGATCGGTTACGACAAGCCGCGGGAAATCATGCCGGGCGGCTATGCGGCTGCGGTTGCGCTTCCGGTCTGGGCCAACGTGATGAAGCAAATGCAGCAAATGCCCGGCGGTTACCCCATGCTCGACTTTCCTGTGCCCCCCGGCCTGGAAACCGTGACGGTCGGAGGTGATTTCTTCGGCCATGGCGAACGCTACTACCTCACGCCGGAGCAGCACGCGATGCTCGATCAGGAGCCAGTGCTTCCGTCCGATGACAATCAGTCAGCGCCGCAGGGAAGAAACATCATCGACCGCATTTTCGACCTGTTCCATTAGAAACGTCAAGGAGTGGGTGGCTTGTAGAGATCGTGGCCAATCGTGCTTTGCCCGGTTTGCTCGCTGCCCGTCTTTTGATAGACGCGGAGGTAATCGATATCGAGGGACTGGGGGAAAGCCGAGTTGTCGATGCCGTACCGTCCTGCCCATTGTCCGCCCATCGCCAGGTTGAGTAGAACGTGGGCGTTGGGAGCATCTTCTCCGCTGTTGCGCGTCCATTTGTACTCGCGCTTCATCAATTCTTTTCCGTCCAGATACCAGGTAATCGTATCGTCGGTGTCCCAAAGCAACGCAAAGGTATGAAAATCCTGCGTAAAATCATCCGTGCCGTAATATTCGCCTCCGCCCTTGAGCGCCGGATCAATGAAAATAATTTTTCCACTCTGCGGGGCCGGGCCGCCATCCTTTTTTCTCTGCGCAACAGCTCCCATGTGAAACATGGTTGCCTTGTCGTCTTTCACATTATTGACGAATTCAAAGACATCGATTTCAGGTGGCCAGCCGACTTTCCCGTCCGGCGTTGAATCAGCGTTGAGCCAAAAGGCGGGCCACATGCCTTTTCCAGGCGGCATTTTTACCTTGGCCTCGAAGTAACCGTATTTGAAGGTCATCTTCGAACGAATCATTCCCGATTCGTAGCGGGAAGGGCCTCCGGGTGCGATTCTTGCGGTGAGCTGAAGACTATTGCCAGTCATCACTTGATTGTTGTTCTCGCGGTAGTGCTCCTTCTCATCGTTGAGGTGGTCGAGCATGCCGTCGCTGTAGATAAATCGGGTCCACCATTTGGAGATGTCGAGGCTGGGCTCGTTGAATTCATCTCCCATCACCTCGACATAGCCTGCGGGAACGTAGGGGCTCGGCGCGGGAGGGGGATTATCAACGGGAGGAGGAACGGGAGCCGGAACTGGCGCGACGGCGGTTGACGGCGGAGTGGGAGCGGAATTTGTGGAAGCATCCGTTGGTGTTTGTCCCCGGGTTGGCACAGCCAGTGTCAGCAGGAGAACGCTGACGATCAGCGGCGGAAGGGCTTGGTTTATTTGACGAAGGCGACAAAACGAATTCATAGATGAGGGGTGTTTCTGTTGGTTTTCGCAAAATGACTTCAATGAAAACAAAATGCGAAGCTGATGTTGAAGCGATTCTTGATCAACTTGGGCTTGCGGACAATGGACTGCTCTTGGGTTCTCTTGCACTTATCCAAGACAAAACACAGATGAGCGGGATCTTCGTGTTTGTAACAGCGCCGTAAGTGCTGAACGGTTAAGCGGTCGTTCTCACCAGTCATTGAAACAAAAGCGAACTACGGCGCCGTTTTTTCAGGGGTCACCGTGATGATCGGATCGGCCAGTGCCAGCGCCGACCAGAGAGCGCCGACGAGGAGGAGGAAAGGTGGATTCATGAATGAGAAATGGAGTTTCCTGTCGAATGAGAGTCGCAGTCCCACAAAAATTTCAGGGCTTCCTAACGATACAAAATTTATTAGTGAACAAATGAGAGCGTTCCCTATACATCATTAGGAGTAATCGGCTTTTGCGATTATTGCCTGGTTAGCGGAAAATTTTCAAAAATTATAAAATGTCTCTCCTTGCAGTTCGCCCATATGGGAATTTCTATGCTTCGCCGTGAGTGGCTTTATTTGATCGTCGCGCTGGCCTTGCTTCCCTTCATGATCACAGGGGACAGTCTTTGGATGGATGAGGGCGATACGTGGCAATTCGCGATGCAGCGAAATTTCAACGACTGGCTCCTTCTCTTGCATCACGATGGCGGGGCTGATTGCCAGATGCCACTGGGAATGTTTGTCGCGTGGATGGGAGGAAAGACTCTCGGCCTCAGTGAATGGCAGTTGAGAGCCGTCAATCTCTTTTGGGGCGCACTCACCTTAATAGTCATGGCGAGAATTGGTCGCAGGCTTCAAGTGCCATGGTTGCCGCTGTTTTTTGCCCTTCAGCCCTTTTTTTGGTTTTATACCAATGAAGCACGGCCTTACGCCCAGCAAATAACCTTTGGAGCGATAATACTTTTGTCTCTTGTCCAATTTATTCAGAATCGTGGCCAGGGGCTTCTTTGGGCCGTAACTTTCACCATCGGGTCAGTCCTACTTTGCTGCGCAAGCATGATCGCCCCGGCGCTGATCGCTGCGACTGCGACAGTTGGAGGAATAATCGCCTATAGAAATGGATGGAAGATTGAGCGAAGGTGCCTTCAGGTTATTCTCTTAGGCGCGGTCTCGTTGCTGCCGGTGGGATATTATTATATCGAAACGCTAATTCGCGGCGCAAAAGGGGTGACGTTCTGGGGCATAGATTTTAGGTATCTCGTCTATATCGCTTATGAGGTATCGGGAGCCCTTGGATTGGGGCCGTCCGTGGTGCATCTTCGGGAACTTGCGCTCAGGCCAGGGGGGCCGTCTCCGGGTGAAATCATCGTTCAATGTGGGCTGGCCTTTTTTTTATTGGCTATTATCGCCCTCATATTTTTTATCGCCATTCGTGATCGACGGAGGAACGACAACCCATATCTTCTACCGCTTTTGTTCATTTTTCTAATCGAGGTGGCGGTCCTATTTACGGCAGGCCTGGCCATCCACAAGGCTTTTTGGCCAAGGCATTATTCCCCAGCTTTTCCCTTCTACGTCACGGCCCTAGCCCTGGCCTTGGGATCATTGGTGGCTTCTCAAAGAAGATTGAATCAGATTCTTCCGCTCTTGATGCTTGGTCTTTTGATCGCTGCCATGATCGAGATTCGCTTTGGACCTGAACATCAAAAGGAGGATTATCGCTGGGCATCCGGGCAGGCACTGCGCTTTGTCCAGCAAGGAAAAGATGTCTGGTGGTGCGGCGCCGGTGCTGCCTCAAATTATTATGGGATCACTTTCAATACCCGCCAACCGGGACAGGGCGAAATCTATTTGGTCGCGCAGCATAATTGGGACGGAAAATTTCCTTTTAAGTTTTCGAACGTCGAATCGCTCGCTCCAGACGAGGTCTTTATCACGCGCGCGGACATTCACGATCGCAACGGCGCCGTGAGAAAATTTATCCATGATGCCGGCTATCGCCTGGAAGTAAGCCGGGGCTCATTTGAGATATGGTCCCGGTAACGAGGTATTGAAAAACCACCCTCAGTCGGGCCGCAGTTGGACACTGACGCGCCAAGACTTGGCAGAGGAGTGGCTGGAGCCGGGATCGAACCGGCGACACGCGGATTTTCAGTCCGCTGCTCTACCAGCTGAGCTATCCAGCCTTTCCTCTCGATCATAGGTAGTTATGACCGAAACTTGGTACTGCATCAAAGGCGGGTTGAAACGCCTCTGGCATTACCGGAGCCTGAAACGTTACGCCAAAGATCGGGTGGGGCGCAAGCAGATTGGTGATGGTGAGGTTTGAAATTCTCCAAAACATCTCACGTTTAAATTCCGCCAGCCTGAGTCTGTCGACGGATCAACTTGGATTGCCCTTTTAAAAGACTCAGAAATGATCTTTCGACAAGCACGTGCGGCAGGCGTAAGAAGGAATCTCAGGGAAAATTTAAAACATGGCCCCTTCTCCCACCGCTCCCGCCAAAGGCCGCAAAACGTGGTTCCGGTGGTGTCTGAGATGGTCGGTTAGAAGCGTTGTCGGCTTGGCTTTGTTGATCGTCCTTTTCTACCTCGAAGAAGATTGGCGCGGTGCGCACGCCTGGGCCCAAGCACAAGCCGAAATCGAGGCGCAGGGAATCTCACTCGATCCCCAAACCTACATCCCGCCGCCTGTTCCCGACGCGGAGAACTTTGGGGTTTTACCTATCTTTCAAGGAGCAACTGTTTTCGATCCGGCCGATTCAAGACAGCAATCACCTGATGCTTTAACCAAGGCTCTAAAGGACATCAGCTCCAACATTTCTTCGTCTAAAGAGCAGAGTTCCAGTCCCGATCATCTTCCTTATTTGGGAAACTGGCAAAAAGGGGAATTGCCAGATTTGCCTGCGATTCAAAAGCAATTGGAGGAATTTTGTCATCACCAAACGCCGGAGCTTCAAATTCCTTCGGATGCCAAGCCAATCGATATTTTTAAGCTTCTTTGCCCCACTCTTACCGACCTTCGTGAAGCGAATACCAGCCATCCGGTGTGTCGATTTAATCTCGATTGTTCAATCCAGACTCCTCGGTCGATGTCGCTCGGGCCTATAACGAACCAAATCATGCTCGCGAAAGTGCTCTCTTACGAAGAGAGACTCGCTTTTTTGAGCGATCAACCTGATCTGGCCCTCGACGATCTTAAGATAAGCTGGAAGATCGATTTAGGGCTTCGCAATGAGCCGTTACTTGTCTCCGGCTTGGTTTCCCTTGGAGTTGTAGCTATTCAGTTGGCCGTGGTGAATCAAGGATTGGGTGAACATATCTGGAATGACCACCAGTTGGCAGCGTTGGATGACGATCTTGGAAATATTGATTGTTTGAAAGAAAGTTTGCTCGCCATACGTGGTGACACCACGGTGTTCTTGATTCCGACCGGCGATTATTACAAAGATCATCGATACGCGATGATGAAGGCTCTTTTGATGAAAGGGACTGTGTTTGAACATGAGGCCGATTGGCAAGATTACTTTATCCAAGCAATCTTTGGGCTGACTCCTAATGGCTGGTACGACAGATTCACCGCCGATTGCGCCAAGTATAATCTTCTTGAGACAGTCAGAATGGTAGATCCTTCTTCACGGCGCGTGTTTCCCGATCGAGAGAAGGATGCTTTGAGTTCTATTGGAGACTCGAGTTCAACCGATTGGTGGCGTCAGTATGTAAGCTCAGTAGTTGAACCTATATTCAATTCCATCAGAAAGTTTTCCTACGGACAGGTGCAGATTGATGAAACCCGGATTGCGTGCAGGTTGGAGCGGTTTCGAATAGCACACGGGTCATATCCGGATTCACTTAGTATGCTCGTTCCTGTGTACGGCACTGATCTGCCACACGACATTATGAACGGCGAGCCTTATCACTATAAACTCAACGGAGATGGCACCTATATGCTTTATTCCGTGGGCTGGGATCAGAAGGATGACGGCGGTCAACTCGGGACGAAAAGTCCTTATCACAGTACCGATAACCTCGACTGGATTTGGACGAACTATCCCGATTTAGTAAAAAAGTAAACCCAGGCATCCTGAGCTAGGGCGAGCTACGCGGGCGGAAGCTCGGCCCGATGAGGCAACGCCGTTCCATCCCATGGTGCGATGTGTAGCGCGTTGTCGGCGAGCAGCACGGTCGCCTCCTGCCACGGGTTCGCGGAGTTCAATTCGAGACGAACCTCGTACGATTCCTGATCGGGAACAAAGAGGGCATGGCTGTCTTGCGCCGAGCGATGCGTGGCGGGGACATAAGGGACGCCAGCAGGACATTCGATCACCTGTTGGCCGTTGATCCAAAGACGACATCCTTCCCGCGCGAGAGCGATGACTTTAAATGGCTTGTTTATGTCATGGCCGGGACGCCATTGCCAAGTGGCCCGTCCCGTGGCTTTCACTTCAGTGGGAAGTTCGCCATTCGCCCAAGGGACTTCAGCATTGCCCGCGATCATCATGATCGAGCCCGGGAGGGATTGAAGCGCGGGAATTTGAATGGATTTTTCAGGCAACACCGGCGTCAAATCCCTGACACGGGCATGCAACGCGAGACTCCGCTCCGTAAGTTCCTGAAGTGTTCGAGGTGCACGAATGCCGATGATCCCCGGTCCGACCGCGACGGCGTCGCCCAGCGGGGCGATCCACTTTTCCGGAAGCCGCTCGGCACCGTGGAGAAATCCGAGAACGGCGCCGGCGCTCGCCGCCGTGCAATCGGTATCGTAACCGCCGTTCACACCCAGCAGGATCGTCGCCTCAAAATCACCATTTCCGAACAGGATCGCCCACAGGGTCAGGGCCACATTAAGAGGGGCGTGAGTAAAATTATCATTTGGGTATTCCTTAAGCAGAAGTCCATGCGTAGCCCAACAATCCATGCCCCTTTTGTGTGAGGCGAAAACGAGATCAAGCGCACGACGTGTCTCGGTGGCGGGATCGACCCGTGCCCACGCTGCCTCCATCGCTTCCGGCAAATCAGCGCCACCCAATACGAGAGCCTGCAATACGGTCAGGAAAACCTCGCCAGCGACACCTTCCGAGCCGTGATCGATCATTGAATCAAGCTTCGCGTAGCGCTCCGCGAGATCGGGATTTCCCGCCGCAATGATCGCCCAGACTTCACTGCGAATGGGCGATCCCATGCCCGAGGCAAACGGATTTTCATAGATGCCGTTCAATGCCGCCGGCACGCCCCGCCGGATATTCCAGCGGGCGCGACCGTATTCATCCCACATGTAATGGATATGCGCGCGCCAAGCATCGACCAGGGTCTCAATTGTGACCGGGCCGGTATGATTCTCCATCTTGTCGAGCCAGACGAGTTGAAGCTCCAAATCATCATTAGGCGGAACTACCGTGGGAATGGGATCGTAAAATTGATAGTGCTGGCGCTCCGTACGACCTTCCGCGGGAAGGCCCAGGGTGCCTCCGGCGGACTTGCCGCGCCAAGCGCCCAATACTCGTGATTCGAGAGACAAAACCGACGATGTTGTCAGCGACATGAACGTCACAATGCCTGTTGAACGGGAAGCGGCAAGAGGCAACTCAAACAAAAAGAAACGCCGTCCCGCGTGAGCAGGACGGCGTTCCGGATAATCTTCTTAGGTTATTTGGTCGGGACAGTCTGGACCGTCTGGAGAATCCGGCTGGCGATCTTATAGGGATCTCCTTGAGAATTCGGACGACGATCTTCGAGGTAGCCCTTGTAAGCGTTATTCGGAAAGCTGTGCGGGACGCGAATGGACGCGCCACGATTGGCCACACCGTAGTTAAACTTATCGATCGACTGGGTCTCATGCAGGCCGGTCAGGCGCATGTGATTGTCCGGGCCGTAGACGGCGATGTGCTCGTTCTTGTGCTTGTCGAACGCAGCCATGAGTTTTTCGAAGTACTCCTTGCCGCCGACTTCACGCATAAACTTGGTCGAGAAGTTCGAGTGCATGCCGGAGCCGTTCCAATCCGTTGCGCCGAGAGGCTTGCAATGGTAGTTCACGGTTACCTTGTACTTTTCGGTGAGGCGCTGCAGGAGGTAGCGGGCGACCCACATTTCGTCGGCGGCCTTCTTGGAGCCTTTGCCGAAGATCTGGAATTCCCACTGACCCTTGGCCACTTCGGCGTTGATGCCTTCGTGGTTGATGCCGGCATCGATACAAAGATCGAGGTGCTTGTCGACAATTTCACGGGCAATATCGCCAACGTTTTCATAGCCAACGCCGGTGTAGTACGTGCCTTGGGGTGCAGGATAACCTTCCACCGGGAAGCCGAGCGGACGTCCGTCCTTGTAAAGGAAATATTCCTGCTCAAAACCGAACCAAGTCTCGGGATCGTCCAGAACGGTCGCACGGGCATTGGTGGAATGCGGCGTGAGGTCGGCATGGAGAACTTCGCAAAGAACGATGACACCGTTGCGCTTGGTGGAGTCGAGATAACGGGCAACCGGCTTGAGCACGCAATCCGAGCTGTGGCCCTCGGCCTGGCGAGTGGAACTGCCGTCAAATCCCCAGTTCGGGAGCTCTTCGAGGGTCGGGAACTTTTCGAATTCCTTGACCAGGGTTTTACCGCGGATGTTGGGGACGGGTGTGTAACCGTCGAGCCAGATGTATTCCAGTAGATACTTCGCCATTTGATGTGTTGTAGTAAGGGTTGGGGTTGAGGGGTGAATGCCGATATTCGGCGGTGAGCAACTTAAAGCACCTGTCATGCCATATTCAAGATCAATAGGATGAATGGATTGGGCTTATTTCGCATGAAATGAGCGGCAAGTCGTCGGAGCAATTCCCGGTTGGCCTTGTCTCCAGAGTGGGGCATAGTTTTCCGAGATGGATCAAGTCAAAGATACTCTGAGAGCCTTGGTGCGCATCAGTTATGATGGCAAGGTCTACAAGACCTTCCGCGGTCCGAAGGCGGAGGAGCGATTCGTCAATGAAGTGCGCGTCCTGCGCTATCTCGAAGAGAAAAAATGTCCTTTCGTGCCCAGACTGCTCGAATCGGACCCGGTTCAATTGCGCATTGTGACCACCAATTGCGGCAGCCGGGTCGATCACTTGGACGAAGCCCGGACAAAGGAACTTTTCGCCGAGCTTTTGCCCTACGGCGTGCGTCACGACGATGCTGAGATGCGCAACGTGACCTATCGGATATCGGACGGGCGCTTCTGCCTGATCGATTTCGAATTCGCCACCATTTTCCCCGCGAACGGAAAGCCCGATGACGCATCCAAATAATCCCGAGATTTCACAGAGGCTTCACTGGTCCGGGCGAACGGACCGGGGAAAGGTCCGGCTGAACAACGAGGACTCCTTTCTTGCCCTCCAGTTCAACGCGCAGGAGGTGCATTATCTGGGAAAGATCGGCGATGCGACGACGGCGAACACCGACTTCGTTTTTGCGGTGAGCGACGGCATGGGTGGCGCGATGGCAGGGGAATTTGCCAGCCGGATCACGGTGGAAAAAATCACGCATTTGCTGCCGCGTTCGTTCAAGCAATCTGCCATAGGATTGGCGGCTGGTTATACCGAAGTGCTGACCGAGTTGTTCGATGAAATTCATAGTGCGTTAACCTTTGTCGGGGCGAGCTACGAGGAGTGTCGTGGCATGCAGGCCACCTTGAGCATGTGCTGGTTCACTCCCGGCTGGATGTACTTCGGACATGTTGGGGACAGTCGCATTTATTATCTACCGGCCCGGGAAGGTGGAATTCGGCAGATCAGCCACGACGATACCTATGTCGGCTGGCTTTTCCGCACCGGACAAATCAATGAACGGGAAGCCCGCGATCATCCCCGGCGCACGGCGCTTCAAAAAGCCCTGGGCGCGGGCAATCAGTTTGTCAGTCCGCAGGTCGGCGCGGTGGCCTACGAACCCGGTGACCGCTTCATGCTTTGCACGGACGGCCTGGTGGAAGGCCTCTTCGATAACCAGTTTCTAGAGCTATTGAGAGACCCTAGCTCGGCCGAAGCGACGCTCGATCCGGCGCAACGGCTGGTGGAAGCTTCTCTTGAGCGAGCAGGTCGCGACAATACCACGGCGCTCGTCATCGAGGTGGGATGATTCGGGTAGGCCAGGCTACTTGAGACCTCTGCAAAAGTCTCACATTTAGCATTAGTCATCCTGAGCCTGTCGAAGGATCAGTTCGGTCTGTCTTTTCACCGGAGTTACGGAACTGATCTTGCCGCATGTATGTGCGACAAACTCAAGATAACGGATTGCTTAAAGAAGGACTTTTACAGAAATCACGCCAAGCCAGCCTGCTGAATCTGTTCGCGAAAACCTTGCACGCTCCCCGGCGCCTGCTCCGGAAATTGTTTCCAGCCGCATTCGTAACTGATCGCGCCCTTGAAATCGATTTGCTTTAACGCGCGCAGAAAGGGACCGAAGTCTTCTCCGGCGGTTCCAGGTGCAAAACGGCCTTCGCACTCGGCGACGTGAACATGCTGAATCCACTTACCATGAACGACAATTTCGTTCGGGTCTTCGCCATCCTTGAGCATGTGATAAAAATCGGCCAGCAAGCGCACATGGGGATGATTCGTCGCCTCCACAAAGGAGGCACCATCCGCCAGCGAGTTGATGAAATTGCACTCCTTTTTATGCAGCGGCTCGACGACAATTATAACGTCGTGCTCTTCCGCCAATGGCGCAATGCGGCGCAGGCAGGTCAGAAATTGATCGCGGGCATGGGCATGATCAAAGCCCTCGGGAACCTGGCGGGATCCGCCGCTGCCGAAAACAATGAACCGCATTCCCACCTGACGCGCGCGACGAAACGCCGTTTCCGCATAACGCACAATCCGTTCGAGATCCACGGCGGGACCGGTACATTTGAGCGCGCCGGGGAGAAAACAATTGGCCGCAAGGGTCGGTAGCGGCGCATTTTGAGCGACCTTTAGTATCGGGGCAAACACCTCGTCTGCTGCCTCTGCCATCAGGAGGGTCTGGACATTTTCCTCCACGTAATCAAAACCGGATTTAGCCGCGATATCCGCCTGTTGAACCGACGTACAAAGGCCTATTTTCATATGGTATGTGGCTCTAAAATGGAGCCAGCTTGCAGTGAAGGCAAGATTGCTTTGGGCGCAGTTATTGTTGGCGGCCCGGTTTTCCTTGCCCATGGCCAGAGGCTTGCGTAGAGTAACTCTCCGCGCCGCCGACAGGAGTCGTCGCGCTAGTCACGCGCTCGTGGCGAAATGGCAGACGCGCTAGTTTCAGGTACTAGTGGAGCAATCCATGGAGGTTCGAGTCCTCTCGAGCGCACTCTCATGCGAACTATATTGAACGCATGTGAACCGGTCTCAATTTAGTCGCAAATTGTGCGCTGACAAAACTCGGAACTCATTGGAACCGGTCCATACCTCTGACAGGCCTATTCGTGTTTGCCTGTTCTGGTCTCTTCCATGGTTTTCAATCCATCGGCAAACATGCCTCCCACCATCTTGTCGCAGTCAACGAACAGACCGAATGCTTTCGCGAAGAAATTGTTTTTGCCGATCATGGACCAAGTAACAAGAGTCGCGTTGCCTTCTGGCCTGAACGTGAACTCGGCGATGTTGTCAGCCTTGAAGGGTTTGGTGAAGTGAAGGTCGAATCGGACCAATTCGTTCGGGCGACTTTCGATGGTAGTCATGCTTCCTGCGCCCGACTTGGGACAATCCCAAGAGCAACTAGCGCCAACGCCGGAAGTCGGACCAGCGAATGTCCTCTTCATGTCGGAATCGGCCCGGTCAAAAGGAGACCACGCGCTCCAGTTTTGCAGGACATCGACCTGTTCAAAGAGAACCGATGCAGGCGCGTGGATGCTTCGCGAACGAGTGATGCGAAAATCGGTCGGCTGCATATTCACGAGGATGACCAGCGCGACGATTAGTAACGCGGCGACAATAAGGATGATGGTAAACATGGTGGTTATTTTCAATTCTGAGCTAGGGGCCAGTCATATCAGAGGTGTTTTAATATATGTATAGAAAAAGATAAGCTAAAACATTTTAGGGTACATTTGTCGTAAAACTATACGTGGGGAAAGCCAAATCGTTAAGGCCCAAAAAAATTTTCGCACCGCTTCGCTCCGAGTGAAGCCTGACAAACGTATTTTCTTAATTAGCTTGCGAATGAGCATGCTTCCATATTGGTCTTTAACTAGATCTGAACCCAATCGATATAAAATCAGTTTAAAGTAAATAACTTCATAGCTGTCCCATCTATTTAAAGTGGCAATCTCAAGACCTCTTTCCCTTGCTTGCTTCCGAATCAGATTATGAAAAGTATCGACGTGCTTTACAAACATCTCCACTTTTTCACGACTCAAATTCTTAGGGCTAGTATCAGCGATATTGACCCAAGCATTAGTATCGTGATGCCTATAGCAAGCGAGATTTTCATCCAAAACGGTAACTTCAGCTAGAAAGGGTGCTTGATAGGTAAGCCAACCATCCGCGCAAATTCGAAATTCAGCTTCAGGCATCGGCAAGAGTTTCTGCAACAAGCTGCGGCTGTAAGCTAGTCCCGAGGTGGGCAGCCCTATATAACCACCGTCGCGCAAGAGGCGGGGAACCAGGTCGCCGGAGTCGAGAGTGTGATTTTTTCCTGGAAAAGTTCCGAGTTCTTTTCCGTTGATATCGACCACCAATAGACGGTGGTGAAGGATATGCACCCCATCATGCCAAGCGGAGACGATTCGTTCCGCCGCGATGGGGCTGAGGTAATCATCTGAATCCAAAAGCTTGATGATTTCGCCTCGCGTCTGGGCAAAGCCAGCGTTTAACGCGGATCCCTGCCCTCCGTTTTCCTTGAAAATGGAGTGAATTTTCATGCCGTACGAACGGATAATACCCGGAGAATCATCCGTGGACCCGTCATCCACGACCACTACCTCACAATGCGGATAGGTCTGAGCCAAAGCGCTGTCGATGGCCTGCCTGAGAAAGCGACCATAGTTGTAATTATTAATGAGGAAGCTAACCGTCAAGTTCATGGTATATCAGTTTTTCATCCCGATTTCTCGCAGATCTCCAGCCGCATTCAAATAGTTGAAAAGAATTTTGCGCGCAGATTCGACGGCGAAGGCCTCTTTCGCGTAGTCCGTGGCGGCACGAGAAGCCTTTTCCCAATCCGTCGAGTCGTTGGCAAACTCCTGTACCGTGGCGAGAAAGTCTTCTGCCGTGGAGACCAGTCGAGTGCATTCATGCGGGGTTGTTTGAAAAAACTCATGGATGCCGGTGTTTTCACCAGTGCAGGCAATGACGGGCAGTCCGCATACCAGATAATCAGGAATGCGTGACGGAAACGAATATCGAAGAGTTGTGTGCTGCAAGTGCGACACCGGTACATAAGCCATATGACACGAGCGCAGAAGTTTCCGGTAGGCTGCTGTATCGAGCAAGCCATGGTCGCGTATGTAGGGGCGTAGTTCCTCCGGCAAACCCCAGCTGGCGGCACCGGAATAATGAAGTTCTGCTCCGGGGAACGCGCGCGCCACTTGGGGCCAAGCTTCGAGCAGCAGATTCATTGCTTTATTTTCAACATTGAAATTGGAATAAAGAGCACCGCTAATAATAATTTTTAGGGGAGCGGAAGGACTTTTTCCGCGTGGGATAGGCTCCAAGTCTGAGCATAGAGAGAACAGACTCGTTTCAACAGCTCCAATCCGCTGCATTTCGCGCTCGATCAGTCGGTTTAGGCAGAGAACGTGATTCGCGTTCCGGGCGAGGAAAGTTATGTTTGGGGTGCAGGTCTCGGAAAGCTCAGAATCAAAAATATCCAGGATGTGCAGGACAAAGGGCGGACACCCAGTCGCCTTCCAGAGCTCGCAAGCCCGGGCGGCATCCGCCTCGTTGAAGAAGTTGATGTAGGCTTGGCGCGGACGAAGGGGAACGAGGGCCATTGCTTTTCTCAATCGTGAAGAATTCAATTGCCCCGACTTCCACCAAGGGTGAAAAAACGATTCTTTTAGGTTTCGCAAGATTCGCCCCAGCCGGATGAAAGGAAATTTCCAGTAGAGTCCGAAATCGCCGTCATCAGTGTTGATTACCCAGCGAATGGATTGATCTCCAGCTTCCCGCTGGTCCCACATGAGATGCACCAGGCTTTCATCAGCGCTTCCGAACATGCGCTGCATCTGCACAGAGGTGCCATTCGTAGGCGCAAAGCCGGTGCGGTAGATGAGGAAAGTGGGAGAAAGTGTCATGGAGATATCCTTGGCCTTTCTGGCCTGACAGCATTCAACTTCGAAACACCCCTATTTCCAAAGAATAATTACCGAGTCTAAGTTTGAGTTGTCTGGGGGAAACCTTCCGGCCAAGATCGACTAATGGAGCGAGTCGTTGCTGATGCTCGCGAAACTCTTGCCATATGCGAACTTCTTTAGCCGATTTTTCGGGGAGGCTAGCCGCTTGCAATAAAATTTCCGCCAATCGGTCCGCTGCCCTTTTCCATGAGAAAAGAAGAGACCGTGCAATGCCCTTGGACTTCATCTGAGATCGCACGAGTGGATCTCCCACCCTGAGCAGGGCAGCCTCAAGTCCGGTGACATCGTCACTGCCAACGAAAAGCGCAGCGTCGCCCGCCACCTCAGGAATGGAGCCGTTCGGGCAGGTAATCACAGGACATCCACACGCCATCGCTTCGATGATAGGCAGTCCGAATCCTTCCCAGCGTGACGGGTAAACCAGGGCTTCCGCTCCCGAGTAAAGAGCGATCAGGTCGTCGTCGGAAACATGGGGCAAGAGACGCACCGAGATATTTTTAAAGGTAGCCAGTTCTTCCAGGGCGGGCTCCCCGCCCACGCAGACCACTTCAAAATCGGCGGCTTGTTTCATTCGATCCAGTGTCCGGACAAGAAAGATCGCGTTTTTGTAGCCGCGAAACCCTTTACGAGTGCCAACAAGGAGAAAATAGGGCTTCTTCAGTCCATATTTTTCTTTTGTCGTTGTAATTCTATCTGGTTCCGCTGGCTGGAAAATGGGGTCGACTCCGCTAGGCACTACGGAAACATCCTTTTCAGTTAAATAAGGATAACAGGCGCGAAGATCGGTTGAGGTATTGTGGGAAATCGCCACGAAATGACTCGCTTGGAGAATCGCCAGCGATTTCTCCTCCTGACCCAATCCGTCCATGGTTCCATCCGAGTTCAACTCCATAATCATATCGTGGACCATCATGACCGAGGTTGTTTTAATTGGGCTCGAATAGAAGGTGGAGATGAAAACATCAGCTCGCAACTCTTGACACCAGTCCTCGATTTGCAGCATCTCTCTCCCGCAGAAATTCCAATCGAATTCTGGTACGTCGAGATAGGAGATACCTGGAATCCGCGGAGCCGAATGATTACGGTCCAGCACAATCAGGTGTACTGCAAGATCAGTTCCAGCCCATTGTTCGAGATAGGATTTCCAAAGTCGCGCGATCCCCGTCTTGGCGACCTGAAAGAAAAAGCCGTCGAGAATGATTCTTGGTTTTTTTGCCGTCATGATTCATCTCGTTTCACGTCTTTGTCTTTTTCCTCAGTCAGTTTCTCAACAATGAAGTCGTGATCCCGAACTGTCAGAGATCCTCGAGATATCTTCTTTTTCTTCCTTCCCCATAATCTTTGCCAAAGGCTATTGGAATCCGAAAGCGCTTTGAGATCAAAGGCTTTGCGTGAAAAAACATGCAGACTTGAACCGTCACTACTCAAGCGATAATTGAACTCGTTGGCCAGAATCTCCAAGCTTTTGCGAGTATAGAAAGAGACGTGTTGCCCATGCTCGAGACCATAATACCACCAATCCCCCGTCTGAGGGATCGAATCGGGAACGAGCATCGTGCTGAAAATCAGGCATGATGTATGTGTAGATAATTTCTGTATTTCTACCCTCGGATGGGTTAGGTGCTCGAAGACCTCAAAAGCGGTGATCGCTTCAAAAGTGCCGGACAACGGAGCAGGCGCTTCAAATCCACGCGCAAAAAGGTTCTGGCAGTAGAGATCAGACCAACGGAAGTCATAACCCATGTCACGCATAAGTCGCACAAAAAGGCCATAGCCTGCGGCGTAGTCCAGAAATACCCCATCAGGATTGAGAAAGGATTCCACTAGTTCACTCACCCGGTCTCGCGCCCAAAGATTTCGCCAGACGTAGCCTGTGTCCGATTGATTGATGGGATCAGCATAAGCTTCGGAAAGCCATGTTGGATTGGGAATGAAGATGAAGTCGCAATTCCGGCACCTTAGAAATAAAGCAGGGTATTGACCTCGAATGGTCGCACTGGCGTGCTCGCGGGTTGGACCATCGCATATCGGACACGAGTTCATGACTACGAAACGGCTTTTTTTACGAGAAACCTGAGCGAAGATAGTTTTGATCGAATCCAAGCGATGCTTATTTTGATTCGGTTCTTCTCTTCTCCACCATAGTGCGTTTCAAAAGTGAAACGGTCGGCGGCGTGATTCATCGAAATCTTCCGAGGGTGGTACAGATGTCCCAATTTTCCCGTGGGAAGGGCCAGTGAAGAAACATCTCCCTTCGTGTGAGTAGCGTCCGGACCGGCACCAATATTGGTAATCAGATTCACATTGGGTATGATTGACATGCTATTTTTCCGCCAGCAGGTATAAGCCCACGGGAAGCACCACGTGTTAATTGTTCCAGAATAAGCCCCTTCAAGCATGCTTTCCCAATATTCGCTCTCAAGTCGGGTTGAAAAGACCTTTGCAATCCATTTTGCTTCTTTTGCTTGAGGCCATAATTGCATTTTTGAGTCATAAAATTGCCAGGCTCTTCGCCAAGATGCCCATCCCCAAACATGGGGATAAACTGAGAAATAATAGCTTCCATCACCGCGAATACGCCCTTTTTGAAAGTTTGCACCCCCGATATGCATGACCTTAGGGTTGTCCCGATAATAGGTCAGCATTTCGGTACAAAAAGTGAAGAAGTCGGGGCAGGGCACGCAGTCATCTTCGAGGAAAATTGCCTCCTCGACTTGGGAGAAGACCCAGTCGATTCCTGAGGACATCCGATTTCTGCAACCCATATTTTGTTCGCTGAAGTTAAGATGCACTTCGCAGGGCCAATCGACTGCTTGCATAATTTCGCGGACCGATTCGCAACGAGCCATGTCCGTGGGAACGTCCGACCTGGGGCCGTCCGCCACGAGGAATAGCTTTTCAGGACTGTAAGACCGAATCGCTTCGAATACGATTTTGGTGCAATCGGGGCGATTGAAGCCAAAGAATGCGACGGGAGGTTTTGTCATGAAGCCCTTCTTAATCTGATTATCGCGATTGACTCACTTCGTTTCGATAGTTTGTACACTGCAATGTAACTAGTGAGCAATTATGCTAAAAGATGTTAGATCGGAAGACGAGCAAACGTCCTTTCTAATGGCGAGGATGTTTTGAAAGGCGAATATTTCGTTGCGTGAAGTATATGGCCCTAAGGGTAACAAACCGTTTGGCATTAGACGAAAAAAAGAATATCCATCTAGAAATCCATAGAAGTCCTTTAGAAAGGATCTTGAAATAATATTCATCTCATTAAACTCGAACTGTATAATTGGAAGCCCTCCGGCTGATATCAGGCTTTCTGCCCCTTTAAGTACAGTCAGTTCATTTCCTTCGGTGTCAATTTTGATGAAATCAATAAGTTTAATTTGCTTCGACTTGCAGTACAAATCGATCGTAGTCATCTCCACATCAAAGCTTCTGATTTTAGTTGGTTGATGGAGCAAAGTAAAAACCTCTTTATACAATGAAGCGTGCGTTGACGCAGGTGAATCTCCATAATCAAAGAAGCTCTCGGTGCCAGCGTGGTCGCTTAATCCCTTGGCAACGAAATGGACGTTCTTTCCTTGAATATTATTGATTAATTTCGAATATGTTTCTAAAGCTGGCTCGAAAGCGTGAACCTCAGCAGACGGAAGAGCCTTAAGAAGTTTTGATGTATAGTCTCCAAGATTTGCGCCCACATCAAAACAAATTGGTTTTCGATTTTTTAACAATTTGGGGATAATCTGACGCAATAAAAAGTCTTCACCACTCAGCTTATCTGTTTCGTAGTTAAGTATGCCGATGCGTTTATATGCTGTGAGAAGAATTTGTTCAGGAGTGATTGGATTCAGAGGCGTTAATAGCGATAGATTTTCCAGCAAAGGCCTTAGTCTGGTCCTAAGACGTGACGGAATGATATCGATAACCTTTTTCATGTCTTATTTTCAAAAATTATATTCGAACCCAGCGCTCCGGTATCAAATCAAGCGTTGATCGGTTGGGATCCCCCCACCATTTTTGCGGACAAAAAATCCTTTTGTAAGGGTACTTACCAAGCCAAGCACCCCACCAGCTAAATGTGCTGTTGGCGATGATAAAGTGTTTGCAATGGCTCATCAGGCGCAGATCCTCGAAATCATGCTTTCCAACGTTATGCTGGATATAAGTGCAAGGAGCATCCAATTTTATGTTATTACGTGTCCACTCCGGGGCATCAGAAAAAATAAAAAAATGCGGATTGTTGACCTCTAGCATAAGCGAAGCTACAGCTCGATGATAATAATCAAGATCACAAGGCCCCAGCCCGCCAACCGCTGGATATAATAGGTAATCCCCTCGGCGTACATGAAGAGCAACGGCTTCAACAGAGTGGATCTGGTTGAGAAGATTCCTGTTTTGCGTATTGGGTGCGAAACGGAGCGTTAACTCCTCACGTATCTGGTCGGCAATGTGCGCAAAGTAGCGTTCGGAAACCCAGAATCCATTAAGATAAATATCACCTTTTATAGAAAGAAATCTTTCTTCAAAACTTGAGATTTTGTCATTAAACATGACCATTCCCGAAGGAAGTTCCGTACTGGTTTCTTTAGAATCGTAAAGGGCGATTTTCCCGAAAGGGAAGCCACTTCTACGAAGTAGATCGGACGCACGATAACGATATTGGCGAGGCAAATAGACAAGCATCTCATCGTAGAAGGGCGTAATCGACTTCGCTTTGATGTTAAAATGGCGCAGAAGATTATTACGATTAGGAACCGCCTTGTAATAAGAAGTATCTAACTTAAGAGAAGCATTCAGCCGGAGGGAAAGGGCTCGGCCAGCTGCATATTGGAAAAGCTGGTTTCCCAAACCGCCCATCAAACGAACAATGACCATATTATAAAAGAGATTTCCTGTCGATTTAGCACGAGCTTAGTTTAATTCATCAAATTTCCGAAACCCAAAGCAACCGCAGCCCAGCCGCTGAGAAATTAGTTTTGTTTTCTTGAAGTGCTCGTAAGTCAGTTTTTGGCTTTAAAATACATACGGGCATTTTTATTGCCAAAACCGTGCCATGCTCCCGAAAAGCGAACGTTTTGTAGGAATAGCTTGGCTAAACCGTTCATTAAAATGGTCCATCCAATCAGCATCCAAAATTTGCTTCAATTTGTTTGGCACTGAAATGATTACATCATCATGGATGGTGGTGGTATGCTCCGGAAATAGAGAAAAGATATAAGCAAAAAGTCTGTCGATACTAACCCAATGCTCCGGATTGTGGGGAGGAGGAGGAGGGCCGAGAAAACATCGAGCATCGTCTATTAAAATGATAGGATTTATAGCAGAGCGCAATGCTTTCAATTCAGCCAGGATCGGACATTCGTTGGATACTCCAGCCGTTCCCGGGCCGGAGTAGTGGCCATCAAGCCAAAATACGGCTGATCCTTCAAGTTGATCAACTACTCTAGACATTAGTTCCGAGCTGTCGCCGATTAAAAACTCGATGTTCCTAGGGCAATCTAGTCTTTGAGATACTTGACGACTAAGTTCTGAGTTTAGTTCAATTGTTATAACCTTATGAAAATGCTTGGCAGCCCAGAAAGTTGTATCACCCTTAAACGTGCCGGTTTCAACAAAATTAGGTGTAGGTTGGACCATCAAGAGCTTAATTACCAAATCTTTTGGCACTCCCATTCGAATGTATCCCATATATTTTAGATTTTATGAAATTTGAGTATCGGGGCCATCAGGCCGGGACGGGCATTTATCCAATAAGGCGATTCACTTAATTCTCCCCGAACATCGAACCGTAACGCGGGAGCATTAACCAAGGGCTGACTAACCCATTTTGCAAAGTGAATGCTAACGATAAGTTCGCAACGGTAGCTGCCTTCGTTTAACAGATGGGGCGGTATCCAGCAGATTAATCTATTCCTCCCCACTTTTAAACTTGGCCACTGAGAAGTTTCTGTATCCGTTTGAAGAGACCACCATAGAAGTTGATTCTGTGTGGTATATAGCGCAAAACCAACTGTCAACATAGGATTAGCTATTGTTACCTCGCCCTCGATTAGCACTCCGATCTCAACGTCCGCACTCACGGTTCCATTTAGAACCATCAGCGCTTTATCGACTAATTCAAATTTAAGAGGGGTGAACGCGGGTTCATCCGAGAATCGCTCCTTAGTATAGCTCCAACTGGTTGTCCCCTTAGACTGATCGCCCATATAACGATTTATCGTTACGTCTATAGGGGCATCACAGTCTATTTTTCCCAGTTCTAGTAAAATTCCTCTATCACACAGATTCTCAATCGCGTTAATCTGATGGCTGACAAACAGCACCGTCCGCCCTCCTTTGGCGACCTCACTCATCTTCCCCAGGCACTTTTTCTGAAATTGCGCGTCTCCTACTGCGAGCACTTCATCCACGATTAGAATTTCAGGTTCCAGATGCGCAGCCACGGCGAAGGCGAGTCGCACATACATCCCGCTGGAATAATGTTTCACCGGCGTGTCGAGAAATTTTTCCACCTCCGCAAAGGCGACGATTTCGTCGAACACCTTTTTAATTTCCGCCTGTCTCAAGCCAAGGATGGCGCCGTTCAGGTAGACGTTTTCGCGACCGGTCAGCTCGGGATGGAACCCGGTGCCAACCTCGAGCAGGCTGGCGACGCGTCCGTTGATGACAACGCGCCCCGTAGTCGGTTCGGTGATTCGGCTCAGGATTTTTAACAGGGTCGACTTGCCCGCACCGTTCCGCCCGATGATTCCGATCACTTCGCCCTGTTTCACTTCGAAGGAAACATCCTTCAGTGCCCAGAATTCCTCCTGGTCTGGCTCAAGATCATGTAGCCCCTGCAGGCGCCGGAAGGGCGCTTGTACGGCCCGGGTCAACACGTCACTGATACGGTCCGAGCCCCCGTTCCGCTTGGATTGATGGGAGAGAACGTAACGCTTGGAGAGGTTCTCCACTTGGATGACAATATCACTCATGGCAGTGCAGGTAAAATGACGGGCACCTGTTTAACGGACAACTTTAGCAAAGCAATCCGCTTTTAACCAGAGCGAGCGCGAAATTGTTTCGTGAGCAAGTTCCGTCATTTAGTCGGGTTGATCGACGCATCTACCGGTTCCAAGTCCTTCAACCGCAAACAGGCATGATTGAAAACCAAAGGTAAAAAGCGTGGTGAGCGTCGCAATTTCTCCCATTACGCAGGTGTAATCACAATAGGTTGAACATTGATCCCTCTGGCGGGTCTATCCCTTTGTAAGTTCATTCATTCCTCCCCTGACCGGGTGGTGACTCTTGTCGAGTTGCTGCCCGGTCTTTTTTTTGGCGGGAATGGGAACAGCGAGGGTAGTCTACTGGAAATTTACCGGTTTGGTTTATATCCCAGCGCTCAACGCAGTCTCAAGAGGGGTGCCATGAGATTGTCCGAATGCCGGTCGGACTCCATGTAGAACGAGGTTTCGTTTGGAATATCCAGGATGGAATCCGCGATCATCTGGAATTCGAGCACAGTCAATCCCTTGGCGGACAGGGTGACTTTGTAGGAAGACATGGACTTGAAATCGGGTTTGAGGTTTTTGGGCACGGCATTGTAGCGTTCCGCAGTCAGGAACTGGACGAACTGGCTGATAGCCTTGGCGTTGTGAATGGTAAAGTTTTCGGCTCCGCCCAAATCGTTCGTACCGGAAACGTCCACGCAATCGGTGGACTTGATTATCGGTATATAGCGCTCCGGAATGCTGATGTCCGGCGTATCGCCGAAAGCGGAGGAATAAAAAAGTGCCAGGCAGGCGAGTAGGACGAATTTCATGAAATTTATGGGTCGGGACGAATTAAACGGTGTTCCCCCAACAGCGAGCCTCATTTAAGCGCAATCGGAAGTCAAGGCGCGGGCAATGCCGGGGATGCCGTTTTCTGAAGTCGCCTAAAAGAGTTGATGCCAGCTTCAACAAAAATTCTTCATGAAAGATTGATTAAGTTCCGGCTGTGCTAACATGGGGGTAATACCTTATGCCGAACGAAACTAAAAAATATGATCTGGTTATTATCGGTGGTGGTCCGGCTGGCCTGATTGCCGCTTCGAGTGCCCGGGTGCTCCACAAAACGGTTGCCTTGGTCAATTGCCATCTGGATCTGGGAGGGGCCGGTGTCAATACCGGTACGGTCCCGAGTAAGACACTTCGCGAAACGGCCCTGGCCCTGTCCGGTTTGAAATCCCGCAACCTCTACGGAGTGGACCTCTCCTTGCGGCGAGAGGTAAACATTTCCGATTTTCTCGGCCACGAACAGAGCGTTCGAGCCGGTTTCAACACTGCTCTCTTGAAGCGCCTCGAAATGCAGAAAGCCGATGTTTTCTTTGGTACCGCTTCCTTCGTCGATCCGCATACGATCAGCGTTCTTCCCATCCCTGGTGGCGATTCATCCATCGCCGGTGAGCCCATCATTCTCCGCGGTGAAAACATCCTAATTGCAACAGGGTCTTCACCTGTGCGGCCCGACCTCTTTCCATTCGGCAAGGGCGAGGTTTACGATTCCGACACGATCCTGAAGCTGGATCGCATTCCCAAGACGATGGCGGCCATCGGTTCCGGCGTGATTGGCAGCGAGTACGGCTGCACATTCGCCGCCCTCGGGGCCAAGGTCCATATCGTTGACGGACGGGACAAGCTTTTGCCCTTTCTCGATCACGAAGTTTCGCTGGCGCTGGCCACTGCGATGGAACGCACGGGCATTACTTTCCACTGGAACGAAAAGGTTGAGAAATGCGAAGTGCTGCCTTCCGGCGAAGTGATGCTCAGCTTCGCTTCCGGCACATCGTTGACGGTGGATGCGGTGCTGGTGGCCGCGGGAAGACAAAGCAACACGGAGATGCTGAACTTGCCAGCGGCGGGTGTGGCTACTGGCAAGCGCGGGATTATCGCAGTCGATGATCAGTTTCGCACGAACGTCCCGCATATCTACGCCGCAGGTGACGTGATTGGATTTCCGGCCCTGGCCTCGACCAGCATGGAGCAGGCCCGCCGCGCGGTGGATCATGCGTTGGGCGGGGGAGAGAGCAAAATCTCTCCGCTTTTACCCAACGGAATCTACACCATTCCGGAAGTCAGCATGATCGGCGAAACGGAAGAGTCGCTCAAGACGCAGGGCATCGACTACGTGGTCGGGCGCACCCGGTACGATGCCAATGCGCGAGGCCGGATCATTGGAGACCAGGATGGCTTCCTCAAGCTGCTTTTCCGGCGCGATAACTTGAAATTGGTCGGCGTGCATGTAATGGGAGAACTGGCCACGGAGATCGTTCACATCGGCCTGATGGCGATGCTCACGGGCTCTTCCGCACAAATCTTCGCCGAGGCCTGCTTCAATGTGCCGACGCTCGGCATGCTCTATAAAACCGCGAGCATCGAGGCGATTCATGAGGTCTCAGGACACGCTTAAGCGTCCCATTACCTTGAACGATTCGGATTACATGAGCGATTTGATCGCATCGTCCGCGCTAAGAATATCGTTTTTTGCGTGAAGGGTGTCGCCGGTGGAAAGTTCGCTTAGCGCGGTCTCGATTGATTGTTTCGCGCCTTTCAACTGGCCGTGATAACCGCCGCGCGGAATTTCAGAGAGCATCTTGAGGGCCTTGTTCAATAATTCAGTTTGTTGGGCGACAGTCGGCGTGGCGTCTTGGTCGCCCACGGCTTGAAGCAGGACTTTATGGATGTCCGCGAACGAAGCTGAGGCGGTAGCATCGCCGAATGCCGGTGAATAACTGAAAGCGATCCCGATGATCGCAAGAATCAAAAGACTGGGAAGGCGAGTTATGTTCATGGACGAAAAATATTGTGATCGCGGCGGAAATGCAATCCGCTAATGAGCATCGCAGGGAAGTGGCCTAAGCAACTTAAGGAGCGGCGTAACGCTGGCCGGTGAAGGCATCGAAGAGGACGGTGCCGCTGGTCACCCCGCTGGCAGGAACCTGGGAATTCGACCACGGAGAACGGATCGTGCCCTGGTCCGTGATGTATCCGTGGGGGAGGGGCTTGGAGTTTGCGCTCGTGTTGCTTTCCGAGTGTGTCGCGGGAATCTGATTTACAACAGTGACATGGGTAGGGGCCTGCTGCGCGGGAGCGGGAGATTCTTGCTGGACTGGTGCGTTCCAAGGCTGGTTGTTGTTGGCGGCAACGGCTCCTCCGATGGCATTCACGATGGAGGCCGCACCGAACAAGATGCCAACGGTGTTATTTCCGCCGTAAAAGCCACCACCGTAGCAGCCGTAAGGATAGTACCCATAAGGACGGTAACCGTAACCATAGGCATAAGGACGGTAACCATAGTTCACATAACCACCATGGTATCCGCCAACATAACCTCCGTGATACCCGCTAACGTAACCCCCACGATATTGTGCTTGAGCCGGGGTAGCGAAGCTAAGACCAGCGAGACAAAGAGCCAGGATGACGAGGTGCCGGATTTTCATAGGGGTATATCGAGCTTTTGGCAGGTTAGCAGGTGGTGGGAGGATATTCAAGAGTACACTGTTACTGGCGTTCAGTCCGTTGCGCTTATGAGGCAAAATAGATTTAACACTTAGCCTTGAGACGCTGGCGGGACTGGTTTCTTCACAATTTTTTTGCAGAGGGAAGCAGCGCGCCTGGTTGCGTGTTTGTAATGACACCCGCTTGAACATAGCGAACCCCGCTGGGTCTATCTCTTCGTAAGTTCATTCATTCCTCCCCTGACCGGGCGGTGACTCTCGTCTGAGTTGCTGCCCGGTCTCTTTTTTGGCGGAAACGGGCTAACGAAACGTCACTTTTGTTTCGGAGTTGAACTCGCCTGCGGCGCTGAATTAGCGGGCGCCGGCGAAGAACTCTGGGATGTTGCAAAATTCTTAAACGTGTACGAAGAGGGATAAGTATAAGTCGGCGTCCCCGGGGCTGTCTGCGTTGTGCCGTGAGGTGTGGGATAATCCTTGTAGTGAAAATAGGAAGGATCGTCCTGAGCAAAAAGGCTCGATGAATAAATCGAAATAACAACTACTAGTAGCCACAGACATAGTTTGTTCATAAGCAGCTCTCCTAAATGAGATTGCAATTGATACTCGATCAAAACCGACTCGGGTCAATTAATTTTTTTGGCCGTTCCGATCCCAAGAAGCGATATGAGTTTTGCTGGTGAAGCCTGAAGTAAATCAGGGAGAACCAGATTAGGCATGAGCAGAAATCGATCGCATCCTCCGGGGAATTCATCGGATAGCGGTTCCACTTTAAAGAAAGAGTCAATCGCTGACGGTAATAACGTAACAAGAGTTAGCTTAAGTAAGGTTCCAGAATTTTATGTTTATTTTGTGTTAATCGATCAAGGGACAAGGAATAGTCCGTCGAAACTAATCATCACAGTTTGCCCATTCACAATGTATCTAATAGTGCAAAACACGGGTATGAGACCTGCTTATTGGGACCTGTCTATCGGCGGATTTCGAAGTTAATGAAAGCGCGATGAATAGATCTTTCATGACTTTACCCGCGTCCGTTTCGCTCCGGCTCAAGGCAATTCGACACGAACTTCAGCCGCGTCACCTCTTTCCTGCTTTCTTCGCGGGAATAGTCATCGCCCTGATGACGGTGACCATCGCGGTTTCGTTTGCTGCCCTCATCTTCGTTCGGCCCATCAATGATTGGATGAGTTATGGCAGCGAGCTCATGGTCTTTACGGCCATTGTGGCGGGGCTCGGAATGGTTTTCTTCAGCTCCTTTCCCGGAATGATCGCCATCCCGGAGGACCGCGTCGCTCCCATTCTGGCACTCATGGCGGCCCTGATCATCCATACCATGGGGGCCTCCGCCCCTCCTCAGGACGTGGCCATGACGGTGCTGGCGGCGATCGCCTTAAGCTCCCTGCTGGCAGGACTAACGTGTTATCTCCTCGGCCAGTTCCACCTGGGAAATATCGTCCGCTTTTTCCCTCATCCGGTAATAGGGGGATTTCTGGCCGGAACAGGCTGGCTCCTCGTGATCGGTTCTTGTCACGTCATGAATGAGAAGTACTCGAGCCTCGATAACATGGGCGATTTCTTTTCGTGGGATGTCATGTTGACCTGGATGCCGGCAGCCATTTTTGGCGTACTCCTCTACAGCGTCTCACGCCGGATCAAACATTACCTGACGCTGCCGTTTCTCATCGTCCTCGCGATGATTGGCTTTTTTATCTGGCTTTATTTCGGCGGCATTTCCGTGATGGCAGCGCGGGAAAAAGGCTGGTTGTTGGAAGTGGACACCAGCGAAACCTTTCGTCCCCTGCAGATGGTCTCCTGGTTGGGCCACGCCAACTGGGGTGCGATCCTGCTTCAATCGGGAAGCATGGTCGCCATCCTGCTCACGGTGCTCATCTCCATCCTGCTGAATACCACGGCACTGGAACTCGCGGTGGACCGGGATATCGACTTGAACCAGGAGTTGAGGGCTGCCGGCCTGACCAATCTCGCGGGCAGCCTGGGGGGCGGCATGGCGAGTTGCCAATCGCTGAGTCTTTCCAAGCTCGCCGCTGAAATGGGGGCGCCGTCCCGGTTGGTTGGGCTCTTCTCGGCCATCATCTGTGCGCTGATTCTCTGGTTCGGTACCGGTTTGCTGGGCTGCATTCCGCGTTTTGTGCTGGGTGGCATTCTCATGTTCCATGGAATCGAATTTCTCGTCGAATGGGTCTGGGATGCCTTCTTTGAACTCGCGACGGAAGATTATCTCCTGGTCCAGGTCATTCTCATTATTGTTACCCTGTTCGGCTACTTGGAAGGTGTGGGCGCGGGCATACTCATCGCGACCGTTTTCTTCGTCGTCAAATACAGCAGCATCACGATTGTGAAAGCCGCTTTTTCGGGCGTCAATTGCCATAGCACGGTGGATCGCTGGCCGCCCCAAAAAGAACTCCTGCGGACTCACGGGGAGGAAATCCATATCCTGCGGTTGGCCGGGTACATCTTTTTTGGCAGCGCCAATAATCTCCTGAACCGGATTTTTCAGCGCTACCATGATTCAAAACTCCCCCAGCTTCGATATGTCATCCTCGATTTTCAACACGTGAGCGGGATGGACGCCTCCGCCCTGGTCAGCATGCGCAAGTTGATACGCCTCGCGATCCGGGAGGATTTCACCCTGGTCGTCACCTCAATGTCGGAGGAGCTTGCCCATCATTTTGAACACGATGGAATGGGTTTCTACGAAGTCCCCAATCTGCGGGCTTTTCCCGATTTTGATCACGGACTCGAATGGTGTGAAGACCAGATTCTCGAAGACGAATCGGCCCGGCTTCAGAAACTGCCCGACAGCCTGCAGCAAATTCTCAACAACGCCTACTCGTGGCCCATCGATATCACTCCCCTCTTTCGTTATCTGGAGCGAATCGAGATGGCAAAGGACCAGCAGCTTATGAAACAGGGAGATATCGACTCCGATCTCTACTTCATTGAATCGGGGCGCGTCCAGGTCCATGTTGAACTCGACAATGGTCGCCAGATGCGGGTGCGCACCCTCCATGCAGGCACCGTGGTGGGTGAAATCGGTCTTTTCGTGCAACGGCAGCGCACGGCTTCGGTCATGGCCGAGGAAGAAGGTGTCGCCTATCGCCTGACCTCCGCCCAATTGAAGAAAATGGAAATTGAGGAGCCCTCGCTGGCGCTGGCCTTTACCCACTATATCATCTGGACGATGGCCGACCGCTTAAGCGCCCAAAACCTCACGATCCAGGCACTATTCGATTAAGGTCGGTATCCCTCGTTCCTCAGGTTTAATGTCTCGTCCTGACCTTATCCACCTTGACGGTGATAAGGTGCCACCTATAGCTCAACTGATGCATGGAGCTCCACTTGTTGAGATCGCCAACCTATCCAAGGTGTATGGCTCCTTTGAAGCCGTAAAAGATGTCTCGCTGTTGGTATCATCTGGCACAATATTCGCCCTTCTTGGTCCCAATGGTGCGGGAAAGACGACAACGATCCGAATGCTGATGGGCATTTTGGTGCCGACGTCGGGGACAGCCCGGATCGACGGGCTGGACTGCTTCCAGGACCGGGTGGAAGTAAAGCGGCGCGTTGGATATTTGCCCGATGAGCCGGTCTTCTATGATTACTTGCGGGGAAGCGAAATCATCCGGTTTTCCGGAGAAATGCACGGCCTGAGCCAAGAGCAAATTACCGAGCGGACTGTGGACCTCGTCAAGCGTCTGGAGCTGAACGACGCCTTGGAAGAGTTCGCCGTGAATTATTCCAAGGGCATGAAGAAGAAACTCGCCCTGGTCTGCGCCATGTTGCATGACCCTGCTTTGCTGATTCTGGACGAGCCGACAAATGGACTCGATCCGTTCGCGACCCGCGTCCTGCATGAATTGATTCGCGAGAAAGCTGCGGCAGGCAAAACGGTCTTCTTTAGCACCCATCTGCTCGATCAGGCAGAGAAGCTTTGCAGTCAGATCGCGATTGTCGCGAAGGGTCGTCTTGCTGCCCATGGGACCCTGGAACAGTTGCGCGCCCGGCTCTCCAGCGATAGCACCTTGGAAGAAATTTTCTTTTCTGTGGCTGGCGAATCGAACTCAGGTCCCGTCCCATGATCGATTCGCAACCGGTTTCGTTCATGCAGGCTTTGCGCCTCATGGGATGGCTGGCTGTTCGCCGTCAGATTAACCGGTGGCAAAGTGTTCAACTCGGACGGAAGAAAAGCGATCCGACGAAACGAACAGGAACTGCGTCCAAATCGACCGGTCGAGGCATCTACAGCCTCTTCCTTATGGGCATTCTGCTCTTCAATGGATTTAACCTTGCCTCCCAAGGCCTGGGCAGGCTGGCGGCTTTTGCAAACAACGTTCATACACCGGCCAATAAAATTGCCGTCAGTTCCTACACCCATCGAAAGTTGGTCGAGGCCGAAGTCTCGATAAAACAGGTAAGGCAAACCACCGACATAGACGAACGTCAAAAATATGAAGGACTATGGGATCGCTATCTCGACCAGGTTTTCCAGGGAGAAGTAAGTCGCGAAAACCTGTCTGAGGATGAGGAGTCGGCAAAAGTGCAACGCATGCACGAGGCCTTCAACCAACGCGGTGCGGAAGCTTTCTCCGTCGAATTCGGCAGCCAACTGTATTCCGGTGGTCACACTTGGCCTCGGAAGGATGGCCCGGCGTTGACCTACCAGAACACGCTCGGCCTGCTGGTTCTCGTCTTCGTCCCCATGTTTATTTGTCTATGGCTCGGCATGAATAACAAGGACCTGGGACAGGTCGAGTGGAGCTTCGAATGGCTCTACGGTTTCCCCATTTCCACGCGCGCATTGCTGGCTTCCAGGCTCTTCGTCTATTCGTTGTTCAATCCGCCGGTGTGGATGTTCATTTTTCCGTTTTTGATCATGGTCTACTTCACGGGCGGAAGCGGCCTTATGTCCATTCCCCTGGGTCTCATTGCAACTCTTTACCTGTCCGTGCTTGCCGGTTCGGTGACGATGCTGCTCGAAGTGCTATTGCGGAAGTTCCTGAGCCTGTCGCAACTGAAGAACCTGCAAGCCTTGTTTACCGTTCTGGGAACAATCGGCCTGCTCCTTTATCTTGCCAGCCTCTTTTCGCAACCGCTCGAGGCCTTTCTCGTGGGGTACGCAAAGGCACTTCCAGCGTCCTTCGCATGGAATCCTCTCTCATTTTATCTCCTCCTCGGTTCTCCGACGGGTACTCCCGTCGAAGCGATGAGCGTATATGCCCTCATGGTGATGATTGCCGTTGGAACCGCTGCCCTCGCGCTGTTCTTCGCCGAGTTTTTAATTCGGGAGGGGCTGCTTAAATCGTCGGGACCCTATCAAGGTGTCCGACAACAACCAGCCGAGACCTCGTCCACTGGATGGCTGCGGGGAATCGCGGCCAACGAGATGATTCTCCTTCGTCGCGACCGCAATCTTCTCGTTCAGGTACTGGTCAGTCCCTTGATCGTCGTGGCTTATTATTTCCTCGTAAATTCGAGCATGGTCGCGTCGGCCACAGGCAATTTTCACCATGCAGCCACCATGGCATTTGTCATTGGCTCTTATGTCCTCATGAGCAGTGCCATGCCGGTTCTCAGCCGCGAGAATAAGACCCTCTGGCAGTTGATGACATTTCCGCGTGAGATCAGTTCGATCCTCGTCGAAAAGACCCAGGTCTGGGCCGTCTTCGCCTTGTTTTATGCCGGGGCCATCTTGCTCATCCTCGCCTACTTCAATCACCATTTGCACGCGAGCGCTCTGCTGGATGCTTTTCTGGCCCTCTATGGCGTTGGCCTCTATGCGTTCATCGCGGCGGGAATCGGAATCATGGGCACCAATACGTTGGAAACGGAAGTTCGCGCCCGCTTCCGACCCGAGATGGTTTATCTCTACATGATTCTTGTAGCCATGTATTCCGTAGCGATTTACACGCCTTCGATCTGGAGCAAGTTCGCGCAAATTGTTCTTTCAACCCTTCTGGCGTATGCGCTGTGGCAAAAGGTAAAGGATATTTCGCCTTACTTGCTCGATCCGACAGAAAAACCAACTCGGACGCTAAGTCTGGCCGACGGCATGATAGCCGCGCTCGCCTTCTTTGTCCTACAGGGGTTGTTCGGCTTTTTCTTTTCAGAAAGCATGTCGATGCCCTTGGCCATGCAGGTCGTCCTCGCTTACGTGATCGCTGGCTTTCTCGTCTTCGTTCTGTGCCTATCGATTTTCACGTCACAGAAAATTCCCCACGTTTGGCAAAGCGTCGGACTCTCCCGCGACCCGGATAATGCCATGCCCATCGGTAAAGTAATCGTGATCGGTCTCGCGTATGGATCGGCAGCGGCATTAGGTGCGATCATTTACCTTCACGCCATCGATCTTGTTCCTCAAGGGCATATCTGGAAACAGGATGCCGAAATGAGCGCCCTGTTGCGGAGAGCGGATAACCCTCTCTGGATTTGCGGACTGGCCGTGATCGCGGCTCCGCTTTTCGAGGAGTTTATTTTTCGCGGGCTTGTTTTCCAAGGACTGCGGCGCAGTGCGGGTCCCTTTTGGGCGGTACTGACCAGCGCCGCGCTCTTCGCCATGGTGCATCCGCCGTTCGCCGTAATTCCCGTTTTTGGTTTGGGCATCGCTACCGCACTGAGCTTTCAAAGGACGAAATTTCTCATGGCCCCCATCATCGCCCATGCTACCTACAACGCCTGCGTCATCTTTCTGAACCACTAACAGACGGGTTCAAGAAAGCCTTTATTTTTCTCTCCTCTATGGCGCGGTCGCCAAGTACAAGCGTGAAAATGTCGAGATTTTGAGGCTACTTGAAGAGCTTGTTGTAATTTATCCCTTGGGTGGCGTCAGGGTCGGTGACTGGCGGTGGCTTGCGCATGGTGGGATCATTCGGGCTGATCGCCTCAAGGATGACGGTGATTAGGCCCCCGGGACACATGATACGGATATTCGCGTTGGGCAACACTTCGATGGTTTTGAGAAAAAGCGTTGTCTTGAAATGCGCAATGGGGATCACTTCCCCTTTCGCGGAGGTGGCCGTGAAAATGCCCTTCGCTTCATCGAAGGTTACGCCCGGCAGGTCGAAATAGTAGGTCTCGTCGTTGGCCGTTGTATCGTTTTGCCGGGCATCGCTGAAGCTGATGCAGGCGACGAGCATCTTCCGATTTTTATACCAGATCAGCTTGTGATTTCTGATGTCGGCATGGGGGAAGGTGGTATCAGTATTGGGGCTGGTGATCGAAATGGGCGGACCATCATTTTCGCCGAAGGCTTGGAGAAAGTCCGGCTTGAAAAAAAGCAGGGTCAGGACCAGAAAAGGAAAGAAAACATGCCGGGACATTCGGTCAGGATAGAACGCCTTGGTTCCGCTGTAAAACCGAGAAAATGACTACGCGGAATTGTAACTTGGTTTCTCCCGGCTACTTTCACCGTTTTAAAATCGCTTGTGCCTTGGCCAAATTGGCTTGCGCATCGCTGTCCTGAGGATTCAATCGCACGGCTTGCTGGAACTGAGCAATGGCCTCGTTCACCTGGCCGTTTTGAACGAGAGCGATGCCGAGGTTGGTGTGAATGCTGGCATTGGCGGCGTTAGCTTCCAGGGCCTTTCGATACTCTCCAATAGCCTCATCCAGTCGCCCTTTTTGAACGAGTAGATTGCCGAGATCGTAGTGGGCTTCGGCAAAATTCGGATTGATATCCAGGGCTCTCTGGTAGTGAATGATGGCCTCGTCCGTATGCCCCATTTGTGCGAAGGCATTGCCGAGGTTTTCGTGGGCCTCGGCATAATTGGGATTGATATCCAGGGCCTTCAGAAATTGAACCATCGCTTCGTCCGTATGCCCCGTTTGTGCGAGGGTATTGCCAAGGTTATTATGGCTCGGGGCATCGTTGGGATTAATTTCCAAGGCTTGCTGAAATCGGGCCATCGCCGCGTCCACCTGCCCTTTTTGGATAAGGACAACGCCGAGGTTGTAGTAGCCCACCCAGCAGTTCGGATTTTTGGCCACGGTATCGACCCATAGTGTCTCCTGACTCGCGTAGGCCCGGGCTCTCTGCCAGCTCAGCATCCCCAAAACCAGCAGCAATCCGGCGCAAAAGCTTGCCTGCAACTGGGACTTTTCTTTGACCATAAAATCAGCCAGTCGGGTCAGTCCTGCCCCGGCCAGCGCCAGTGGTCCCATGCTGGCCAGATACTGGAAATGGTCCCCGACAAACGAATAGCGCAGAAACGAATGCTCCACCAATCCCAGGACCGGAAGCAGCGCGGCCAAAAAATAAGTGAACGCGAAAAACCAGGGTCGAGACCATGACTCGCGCTTGAGCCAAAAAATAAACAGGACGATGATCACAGCTAGCAGAGGGAGATACGAAAGAGGTTGGCTGACGTCGATCTGCCAGCGCGGATAAACCATGATCAACGGATGCGGCCAAAGCAGTTTGCCCAAATAAAACCAGACCGCGTCACCTGCCGTTGCCAGGCGTTCCGGCCAACTTCGCGCCAGCGACGAGCCCATGCCTCCCTCTAGCTTTTGCGTCCAAATCGATAGAGCCGAGGCGGCGACCGACATGAGAATGATCGGCCCTACGCGTACCAGATTGCGCCAATTCCAGCGGCCTTCCATCCACCACGCGCATAGGCAAAGGACAATCGGCAGAATCACCGTGGACGACTTGCTGGTCATCGCCAAGGCCGCACAGAGCAGGGTTAATGCATCGTTCCAGCCCCAGGTTCCTCGATTATTGGAATCCCGGGCTTTAAGGGCCTTCACAAAGAAAAGGACCGTTAAGAGGTAAAATAAGCACGACTGCGTATTCTTCATTTCGGTAATCCACGCCACCGATTCCACTTCCACTGGGTGGAGTGCCCACAACGCTGCACCCAGCCACGCCCCCGGCACCCGCAACCCAAGTAAAACCCGCCAGAGCAAAATAGCACTCGCCCCGTGCAGCAAAACATTCACGAGATGATAGGGCAGGGGGTGCAATCCCCAGAGCGCATCCTCCACCCAAAATGTGGTAAAGGTTAACGGGCCAATCCGCGCGGCACTCGTCGTCCAGATTTCTTTCAACCCGAGCGGCCCGATTATACAGGGATTGGTCGTTAAGTGATAATCATCATCCCAGATGAATCCCGCATGCCACACCGGGCCATAGGCCAGAATGACGGCGAAAATCAGGATCGATCCCCACACCCAATCACGCTGGTACCAGGCGTGCAACGGTAAGAGGGGATCAACCTTCTTCATTGCGATCGGTGAAATCGCACTGTCCGCTGTACTTTTTCTCTTGGATCGCTTCGCCATGCTGTTTCGGCAGGAGAATGAACACTTTTCGTTTTCCTAGAAGCAGATTTCTTTCGATTAGATCCGTGACATTGGTTCGAGAGTCCGTACTCGGGAAAGCAAAAATGATGGCCAGTGCGAGAGCAGGTTCCCTCGGTGTTAACTGATAATCTGTTGGCTAAATCAACGGCGTCGTCGCGCAATCGTAACCATTTCGTCGCGCATTATTAACATTGCCTCCTTCATGTTGTCACAATCAGTTTGTACCTTTTTGCTCGGCCTGAGGCAACAGGCTGAATGTTAGGCGTGAGTGATCCCGCAAAACACGGAATGAAAAATTGCCATTAACCCCAGGGAGAATGAAAGTGAAACTTACAAATTATATCTTCGGGCTTGCCGCCTTGTGCGCCATTGCCTTTGTGCCGGCAACTCCGGCACATGCTCAATCGAACAGTCCTCAAGATAGCGCGTTATTGGATGCGCTGGTCAAAAAAGGCGTGCTCTCCGACCAGGAAGCCGAAGACATCACCTCGCAAGAGGAAAAGGCATATGCCGCCACGGGCGCGAGCAAGATTCAGATGCCGTCATCCATCAAATCCATCACTTTCTACGGCGACCTGCGTCTCCGCTTTGAAATGCGCGATGGTACTACGGGTTCCGGGTACACGGGGCCGGGTGGAGCATTGATGACGCATGGTGACACTCAAACCCTGAATCGCTTCCGTTATCGCCTCCGCCTCGGCGTCAAGGGGGACTTGTACGATAATTTTTTCTACGGCGTCCGTGCTTCAAGCAATCCGTATTATGATCGTTCAGGCAACGTCAATTTCGGAGCCAGCGATGCGGGTGGAGAATTCGGCAAATCCCGGAATATCCTCGCGCTCGACCAGGTTTATTTGGGCTTCAAGCCGACGAGCGACATCACTTTGGTTGGTGGCCAGCAGCCCCAGCCTTTCTATACGACCAGCATGATTTGGGATGACAATATCAATCCCGAAGGTGCATCGGAAAAGTGGGACCACACCTTCGATAACGGTTTGGAAACCTTCGTGACCCTCGGCCAGTACGTGTACGGTGCCGCAAATGGTAACGGTATCGCCAACAACTTTGGTGGTGGCGGCAACAATGCCAGCACGATCTTCATGTACGCTGAGCAAGCCGGTATCAAGTACAACATCAACAAGGATACCTTCTTCAAGGGCGCTGCCTCGTTCTACACCTATAGTGGCAGCTCGAATACGAACGGTGCGACCTCGGTCGGAAGCCTCTATAGTAGCAATCCGATTGTGCTCAATGGAGCCGGTCAAAGCCCGAGTTTCTTCAACGGCCCATTTGTGGGAGCAGCCTCCAATAACGGAGCTACTGCCACTGCGGGAGCATCAAATGTCACCGGCATCAACGACCTGGCCGTATTGGAAGTTCCAATGGAATTCGACTTCACGATCGGGCCTGGCATTCACCAGACAACTTCTGGAGATCCGAAGGACGTGAAGGACATGACGACCACGACAACAGGTTGG